>Ga0136615_10000015_pt1 | contig 64113 bp, 58 predicted proteins | sample AntDrymUQ2882206_2_FD_106647 | JGI IMG/M metagenome (GOLD analysis project Ga0136615, IMG submission 106647) | Polar desert sand microbial communities from Dry Valleys, Antarctica - metaG UQ288 (22.06) | ecosystem: Environmental > Terrestrial > Soil > Desert | place: Antarctica: Dry Valley... | reverse complement strand
GCTCGGCCGTGTCGCGCACGGCCCGGCGCAGCGCCGCGGGCGCTTCTATGCCCATGACGAAGGCGCCCGACAGCCGCGGCCGCGTCCCGAAGCTGACGACGTGCGACAGCGGGACGCCGAGCTCCCAGGCCAGCGCCGTGCGCACGAGCACGTCGCTCGTCGCAAGGCGCCCGCAGGCCAGCAGCCGCTCGCGGCCGATGCCGCTCGCGACGTCGCGCAGGCGGTCGTGCGAGTCGCTGATCCGCGCGGCGCTGCTCCACGCGTGCGGCAGCTCGGCGACGCGCCCCGGCAGGGCGGCGACCGTCACGATCACCCCCGGGATGGCGAGCGCGACGCTCCACGCGCGCTGGCGCGCGAGCAGCGCGGCGAGGCCCGCGCCGCCGAGCGCCGCGACGAGCGCCGCGGCCGGCGCCACGAAACGTGGCAGCCCGGCGAAGCCGGCGAGCGTCATCACGGCGACGAGCGCGATCCAGCCGACCGCCGCCGCGGCGAGCACGCGGGCCCGGCGATCGCCCAGGGCAGCCAGCGCCAGCGGCCAGGCGACGGCGATCGGCAGCGCGAGGGCCCAGCCCAGCGCCTCCAGCGGATCGCTCGTACCGGTCTGCGCGCGCTGCGCGCCGGCGCGACCGCCGGCCAGCAGCTCCGGCGCAAGCCACAGCGCCGGCACGCCGAGCACGACGACCACGACGAGCGGGCGGGCGCGCGGGTCGGCGCGCCAGCACCAGAGACCGAAGATCGCCAGCAGCGCAAACGCCTCCGGACGCACGAGCGCCGCCAGCGCACCGAGCACAAGCGCGGTGCGCCGGCGACCGGCGAGACCGGCTCGGACGGAGCCGAGCACGAGCGCGACGAGCAGCGGCTCGGCCATGCCCCCAGCGACCTGGCGCGACCAGTGCGTCACCTCGTCGCCGAGCAGCACGAGGCAGAGCACGGCGAACGCGGCGCCCGCGAGGCGCGGCGCGCGAGGCCGGCCCGCTGCCAGCTCGAAGGCGATCTGCGCCGCGAGCAGGAGCGCGGCGCCCCACGCCGCGCGCACGAGCACGAGCCACAGCTGCGGCGCCGCGTCGCCCGCGAGCGACAGCGCCATGCCCAGGATGACCGGCAGCGGCTTCCACGCGGGGCCGCTGGTGGTCTCGAGCTGCAGATGCGTCAGCTCGCGGCCCCACACGAGCCACGCCCAAGCGTCGTAGACGGGCTCGTCGGCGACGAGCAGCGAGAGGATCGCGAGCGCCAGACAGGCCAGGACGCAGAGAAGTCGGCTGTTCGTCATGCGGAAGGCCTTAGGCTTCCCTAAGCTGCGCCGCTACGTTAGGCCGCACCGACCGAGAAGGAGCGCACAGCATGCTATTCCGTCGACGCCCCGCGGCGCTGGTCGCGCTCGCCGCGCTGCTCGCGGGCCTCGCCGCCTGTGGATCGTCGGATGACGAGAACGGGCTGACGATGTACTCCGGTCGGATCGCGCCCATCCTCAGCCCGGCCGTCAAGCAGTACGAGACCGCGTCCGGCGTCGACGTCAAGACCCGCTACGGCGACAGCCCGGCGCTGGCGGCGACGCTCACCGAGGAGGGCAAGAACTCGCCCGCCGATCTCTTCTTCGCACAGGACGCCGGTTCCCTGGACGCCGTCGAGAAGAAGGGCCTGCTGCTCAAGCTGCCGGCGGACATCCTCGCCAGGGTGCCGGCGCACTTTCGCTCCAAGACGGGCGCCTGGGTCGGCGTCACGGGCCGCTCGCGGGTGATCGCCTACGGCGAGAAGGTCAAGCGCTCCGAGCTGCCCGACTCGCCGCTGAAGCTCACCGACAAGAAGTGGAAGGGACGTGTCGGCTGGGCGCCGCGCAACGCGTCGCTGCAGGGCTACATCACCGCACTGCGGCTGGTCGAGGGCGAGGACGTCGCGAAGCGCTGGCTGGAGGGCATGGTCGCCAACGACGTGCAGGCGTTCGACTCGAACATCCCCGTCCGCGACGCGATCGCCAAGGGCGAGATCGACCTCGGCCTCATCAACCACTACTACGTCGCCGAGGCGCAGGCCGAGAACCCCGACTACCCGGTCAAGGTGCACTTCCCGCCGAAGGACCTCGGCTCGCTTGTCAACACGGCGGGCATCGCGGTCCTCGCCTCGACCGGCCACAAGCAGGAGGCGCTGGGCTTCGTGCGCCAGATGCTCTCCGGCCAAACGCAGCGGTACTTCGCCGACAGCTCCAAGGAGTACCCGCTCGTTGCCGGCGTGCAGGCCCCCAAGGAGCTCACGCCGCTGGCTGACATCCCCGCCCCGAACATCGACCTCGCCAAGCTGGGCGACCTGCAGGGCACGCTGCGCCTCATGCGGGAGACCGGGGCGTTGTAGGTGGACGCTGCGGCCGCGGGACGCGCGCTCGGGCGCCGGCTGCCACCGGCCGCGCGCGTGTTCGGCGTGCGGCGGCCGCCGCTGGCGCTGCTCGGCCTCAGCCTCGTGGTCGGGCTGGCGGCGGCGCTGCCGGCGCTGTATCTCGTCTTCGCGGTCCTCGACGACGCCGGCGGCGCGCTCGACGCGGTTCTCACCGGCCGCACGGTCGGCCTGATCACACGCAGCCTCGGGCTCGCCGCGGCGGTCACGGCGGCGGCGATCGCGATCGCCGTCCCGCTCGCCTGGCTGACCGTGCGCTCGGACCTGCCCGGGCGGCGGATCTGGGCGACGCTGCTGACGCTGCCGCTCGTCATCCCGAGCTACATCGGCGCCTACCTGTTCGTCTCGGCGCTCGGCCCGCGCGGCGCGCTCGCCGGGTTGCTCGGCGTCGAGGAGCTGCCGTCGATCTACGGCTTCACGGGCGCGTTCCTCGTGCTGACGCTGTTCACCTATCCGCTCGTCCTGATCCCGCTGCGCGGCGCGCTGCAGCGGATGGACCCCTCGCTGGAGGAGGCGGCGCGCGTCATGGGGCGCAGCCCGCGCGACGTCTTTCGCAGCGTCGTGCTGCCGCAGCTCGCGCCGGCGATCGGGGCCGGCGGCGTGCTCGTCGCGCTCTACGCGCTCAGCGACTTCGGAGCCGTCTCGATCATGCGCTTCAACTCCTTCACGCGCGACATCTACATCGCCTACGAATCGGGCTTCGGGCGCACCGAGGCGGCGGCGCTCGGGATGGTGCTCGTGATCGTCATGCTCGTGCTGTTCGCCGTGTACGCGCGGGTGCGTGCGGCGCGCGCGCTGCACCGCGTGACGCCTGGCGTGCAGCGCCCCGCGCAGCCGGTGCGGCTCGGGGCCTGGCGCTGGCCGGCCCTCGCGTTCTGTGGCGCCGTCGCCGCGAGCGCGCTCGTCCTGCCGGTCGGCATGCTGCTGTACTGGGCGACGAAGCAGATCTCCAGCGGCCTCGAGCTGGGCGTGCTCGCGGCCAACGGCTGGCACTCGCTGCTGGCCGCGGCCGCCGCCGCGCTGAGCGCGAGCCTCGCCGCGATCGTCGTGGCGCTGCTGTCGGTGCGCTACCCGAGCGTCCTGACGCGGATCGTCGAGCGCGCAGGGTACGCGGGGTACGCGCTGCCGGGGATCGTCGTGGCGCTCGCGCTCGTGTTCTTCACGACGCGTGTGGCGCTGCCGCTCTACCAGACGCTCGGGGTGCTCGTCTTCGCGCTGGCGATCCACTACCTGCCGCTGGCGGTCAGCCCGATCGGCGCGTCGCTGATGCAGGTTCCGCCGCGGCTGGAGGAGGCCGCGCGCGGCCTCGGCCGCAGCCCGCTGGCGGTGCTGCGGACGATCACGACGCCGCTCGTGGCAAGCGGCGTGCTCGGGGGGGCGGCGCTCGTGTTCCTGCACGCGCTCAAGGAGCTGCCGGCGACGCTGCTGCTGGCGCCGATCGGCTTCGACACGCTCGCGACCGACGTGTGGCACCAGACCTCGTTTGGCTTCTACGAGGCCAGCGCGATCCCCGCGCTGCTGCTGCTGCTGATCGCCGCGCCGCCGCTGTACCTGCTGAGCGCGAAGGGCAGCGTGGCGTCATAGCGGTGCGGGCGACAGGCGACAGCGGCGGTGGCGGTCTGCGCCTGCGCGGCCTGCGCAAGGCGTTCGGCGCGGTGAGCGCCGTCACCGGCGCCGACCTCGAGCTGCAGCCGGGCGGCACGTGCGCGCTGCTCGGACCGAGCGGCTGCGGCAAGACGACCACGCTGCGGCTGATCGCCGGACTCGAGCGACCCGACGCGGGCGAGATCGTCGTCGGCGACCGCGTCGTGTCCAGCACCGAGCACTTCGTGCCCGCCGAGCGGCGCCGGATCGGCATGGTCTTCCAGGACTACGCGCTCTTTCCGCACATGGACGTCGCCGGCAACGTCGGCTACGGCCTCGGGCGCAAGCCCGACGCGGGGCGGATCCGCGAGACGCTCGAGCTCGTCGGCCTCGCCGGCTCAGAACAGCGCCCGGTGCACGAGCTGTCGGGCGGCCAGCAGCAGCGCGTCGCGCTCGCGCGGGCGCTCGCGCCGACGCCGGACCTCGTGCTGCTCGACGAGCCGTTCTCCAACCTCGACGCCTCGCTGCGCGACCGCCTGCGCCAGGAGGTCGCGCAGATCCTGCGCACGGCGGGGGTGACGGCGCTGTTCGTCACGCACGACCAGGAGGAGGCGATGAGCATCGCCGAGACCGTCGCGGTCATGCGCGACGGCCGCGTCGAGCAGGCCGGCACGCCCGAGGAGGTCTACCTGCGCCCGGCGTCGCGCTGGATGGCGGCCTTCCTCGGCGACATCGAGGTGTTGCCCGGCGAAGCGCACGGCGGGCGGGCCCGCTGCGAGCTCGGCACGCTGCCGGCGGGCGGCGTCAGCGGCGCCTGCGACGTGATCGTGCGGCCGGAGTCCGTCGCGATCGGCGTGACCGGACCCGCGAACGCCGCGAACGCCGAGATCGTCACGCGGCGCTTCTTCGGGCACGACCAGCTCGTCGGGCTGCGCCTGGCGTCCGGGCACGTCATCACCTCGCGGCGGCTGGGCTATCCCGCCTGGCATCCGGGCGACCACGTGCAGGCCTGGATCGAGGGACCGGTCGAGGTGCTGCCGCGCGAGAACGGATCGACGGCCTCAGTCGCCGAGCAGCACCTCGCCGTAGGCGACCACCACGACGTCGCCTGACACGCGCGGGCGGTCGTCCGCCCACGCGCAGTCGATCCGGCTCGGGCGCCCCATCTCGACGCCCTGGCGGACGACGAGCTCGTCGATGCCGTCGCGCTCGCGCAGGTAGGCGAGCAGTGGCCCCGCGGCGGAGCCGGTCGCCGGATCCTCGGTCAGGCCGGGGCTGAGGAAGAAGCCGCGCGTGCGCGCGGCACGCTCGTCGACGTCGATCGCGGCGAGGTACAGGACGATCGCGCCGAGCGGCTCGAGCAGCGTCCGCATCGCCTGCCGGTCGGGCGCGGCGTCGGCCAGCGCGGCGGCGTCCTTCAGCGGCACGATGAGGTGCGCGACGCCGGTCGCGACGACCTGCGGCTCGAGCTGCGGATCGCCGGCGGAGATCGGCAGGCCCGCGGCGGCGAGCACGTCGGCCGGGCTCGGCCGCGCGCCGAACTGCGGCGGCTCCTGCAGCATCGAGGCGCGCGCACGGTCGCCGTCGAGCTGCACCTCGACGGGCTGCAGGCCGGCGGGAGTCTGCTGGACGTAGCGCGCCTTGGGCTGTCCGCGCTCGCGCGCGATGGCGACCGCGGTGCCGAGCGACGGGTGCCCGGCGAACGGCATCTCGCCAGGCATCGACCAGATGCGGTTGCGGTAGTCGGCGCCCGACGCCGTCGGCGACTGCACGAACGTCGTCTCCGACAGCCCCGTCTCGCGCGCGAAGGCGAGCATCGTGGCGTCGTCGAGATCGTCGGCGTCGTGGACGACGGCGAGCTGGTTGCCCGCCAGCGGCGTCGCCGTGAAGACGTCGAGCCAGGTCAGGCGGTGGGGCACCAGAGCGGCGTGCTCAGTCGTCGAAGTTGAAGTCGCGCGGCGGGCGCTGCTCGAACCAGAGCCGGTCGTGCTCCGGTGTCTCTTCGAGGAACTCCGGCGTCTCCTCGAGCAGGTTCTCGACATCGGGCTCGTCGTCAGCGGGAATGATGTCGGGCTCGTGCTCGACCGGCGGCGGCGGGGGGTCGTAGGACGGGCGCGGGACCGGCGGCGGCTCGTAGGCCTCGGGGTCGTGGGCCGCGAGGGGCGGCGGGGGCTCCGGCTCGTGCTCCGGCTCGTGCTTGGATCGGCGCCCGCCGCGCAGGCGGGAGAACAGCCCGCCGGATTCGTGCTCGGGCTCGGGTGCGGGTGCGGGCTCGGGCTCGGGCTCGGGCTGGAGGTCGTCGGTCATCCACGGCTGGCGCTCGGGCGGCGCCGAGGGCACGCCCGGCGGCGGCTCGTAGGCCGACGCGGACGATGCCGGGGACGGATCGGCCGCGGGCGGCAGGGCGCCCGCAGGCGGCATGACCGGCGGCGGCTCGTGGGCCGACGGACGCGGTGCGGGCGGGGGCTCGTGGATGGGCATCGGCGCCAGCGCGTGGGCAGCCGTGCCTTCGTCCTCCTGCGGACCGAGCGGCGGCGGTGCGGGAGGCCCGGAGGGAGCCTCGCCCGTGGCGGCCGCGGGCTCCTCCCGCGGCGGCTCGAAGGTGTCGGACATGTCCGGGACGCCCTCGGCCGAACGGGGTACGGGCCCGAGCGCCTCGGACTCCAGCCGGGAGATCTCACCGGCGTCAGCACCACGCCGCCGCTTGAGCTCGAGATGCTCCTTGATGGCGTCGTCCAGCAGTCCCATCGACGCCGAAGCCTACCTCGCCCGCACGGACGTGTTCTTTCCGCTGTGCTTTGCCTCGTACAGCGCGTTGTCGGCGGCTTGGACGAGCGCTCGGCCGTCGACGGCCCCCGCGCGCACCGCGGCGACGCCGCAGCTCGTCGTGATGCTCAGCGTGCCGCGTCCGTCGAGCCTTGCGATCCGCAGCCGCTCGATCTCCTCGCGGATGCGCTCGGCGCGGTTGTACGCGCCCTCGAGATCGGTGCCAGGCAGCACGACGGCGAGCTCCTCGCCGCCGTAGCGCGCCGGCTGATCGATCTCGCGCGAGCTCGAGCGCAGCACGCGCGCGACCTCGCGCAGCACGACGTCGCCCTGCAGGTGCCCGTACGTGTCGTTGACGCTCTTGAAGTCGTCGAGGTCGATCAGGACGAGCCCGAGATCGTTGCCGAAGCGCCTGGCACGCTCGACCTCGCTGGTGAGCACCTCGTCGAGCGCGCGGCGGTTCGCGAGCCCGGTGAGCTCGTCGGTCAGGGAATCGCGCGTGGCGGTCTCGTGCAGCTCGACGTTCTCCATCGAGCGCGCGGCCTGTCCGGCGAGGTAGGTGAACAGCTCGCGGTCGCTCGGTGTGAACGCGCGGCCGGTACGGCCAATCGAGACGACGCCGACGACCTCGTCGCGCCCGTCGGCGCCGCGCAGCGGATGGGCGATGGCGTTCGCCGTGCCGACGGTCGCCTCGCGCACGCTGCCGCTGTGCACCGCGTCGGACTCGACCGTTGCGACCGCGCTTTCCAGGCCGTTGAGGTCGCCGACGCGCGAGCGCTCCTGCAGCGTGCCGTTGCGGTCCGTGCGCACGCAGGCGCGACCCGCGTCGGCGCCTACGCCGTCGATCGCCGTGCGCAGCACGAGGTCCAGGAGCGCGTCGCGGTCGAGGTTGGCTGCGACGGCCTGGCCGAGCCGGAGCACCGAGTCCTGCACGCGCCCGCGCTCCTGCGTCAGCTCGGCCATGCGCCGCTCGAGCACGCGCGACATCTTGTTGAACTCGTCGCCCAGCGCAGCGAACTCGTCGTGCCCCACGGTGGGGACCTTGGCGGAGAAGTCGCCGCCGGTCAGGCGCCGGGCGGCGGCGAGGAACGCCTCGATCTGGCGCTGCAGCGTGCGCGAGACGAGCATGGCGCACATGATCGCCAGCAGGAAGAAGCCGGCCAGGACGCCGCCTGCGAACAGCCTCTCCGGCGTGGTCGAGCTCTGCACAGCCGAGATATCGCCGAGCGTGAAGACGCGTACCTCCTGGCCCCCGAATGCCCCCTTGTCCGCGAAGTTCTGGACGCGGTACTCGGTGTCGCCGACCATCAGCTGAGCGCCGTTGCCGGTCGGCAGCGCCTTCGGATCGCGCGCGGGCAGCGTGCTCGCCAGCACCTTGTCGCCGTTGAGTACGGTCGCGCGCAGGCCCGCCAGCGAGCGCACCTGGCGTACATACGTGGGCGCGTCCACGACCGACACGCCGAGCGTGCCGAGCCGGCGCCCGCGCTCGGACACCACCGGCTGGACCGCGGGCGCGATCGCGCGCCTGTCGCCGACGCGAACGATCGCCTTGCCGTTCTTGACGAAGACGATGCGCTCGATCGCCATGCTGTCCAGCAGCCGCGCGGCCCGCCGCCGGGCGCGCGCGATGTCGCCGTCCTGCAGCGCGCCGGTGAAGATGGCGTCGGTGCCGACGTCCTTGATCGCCGCCTCGGCCCGCCTGCGCTGCTCACGAAACATCGAGATCGCAAACGCGTGCTGCTGGCCGATCGCCGCCTCCGCCTGACCGGTCTCGCTGTCGTCGATGAGACGAAACAGCAGGAACGCGACCGCGAGCATCGGGACGATGACGATCAGCACGAAGAAGAGCGCCAGGCGGTTGCGAAAGCTCACGGTTCTGAGCGTATCGGCGCATCCGGGCCGTTCCCGCACCCCTGGAGGCACTTATCCGCAGGTACACTGTCCGTTCTCGGGGCTATAGCTCAGTTGGGAGAGCGCCTGGATCGCACCCAGGAGGTCGGGGGTTCGAGTCCCCCTAGCTCCACTTACTTACTTCTCGAATGCCCCGCGCCCGCGGGGCTTTCGCGTTCCAGGACCACTACGGCGCTACGCATCGGCTGCCTCCTGTGACACACCGGTGACACACGAGCCGCTACGGGCGGCCCGAATCGCGTCCTCGGCAGGGATGCGACGCGAAGCTGTGGCGCGAGTCATACGGCCGCCGTCCGTCCAGGCCGATCGCCCGGTAGGCACGATCGAAGGCGCGCGCGCCAGTTGTGCGGACGCGCCAATGGTGTCGAACGAAGGGGCGCATGCCGCACCCTGAATCGACATGACCAGCGCGACGGCCGGGTCGTGTCGAGCGAAGCGGCGCATTCGACGCCCAGCAGATCACCCGCCAGCACGCCGCCCGGACGGTCCTCGACGCCGTCGACCTGCGCGTCGACGCGGGCAGCCGCATCGGTCTCGTCGGACCCAACGGCGCGGGCAAGTCGACCCTGCTGCGCATCCTCGTAGGCCATGAAGCGCCCGACGACGGCGTCGTGCGGCGGTTCGGCACGGTCGGCTACCTGCCGCAGTTCGCCGACGGCGAGGACCGGCGCGCACGGTGCGCCAGACCGACGCACGCCTGCACGCGGCGCTGGCGGAGCTGGGCCTGGAGCTCGAGTTCCTCGACCGCCCGCTCGACGCGCTGTCTGGCGGGCAGGCCGCGCGAGCGGGACTCGCGGCGCTGCAGGTCGCGCGCCTTGACGTCGTGCTGCTCGACGAGCCGACGAACCATCTCGACGCCGACGCCTGCGGCGCCTTTCCGCGCTGCTCGCCGCGCGGCCCGGCGGGGTCGTGCTCGTCTCCCATGACCGTGCGTTGCTGGGCCAGGCGGTCAGCGAGATCGTCGAGCTCGACCGCCGCACGGGAGCGGCCACGCACTACCGCGGGGGCTGGGACGCATTCGAGCGCGAGCGGGAGGCGGCGCGCGAACGGGCGTGCGCCGAGCATGAGCAGGCGCTGCAGCGCCGCGAGCAGCTCGTCGCGGCCGAGCGCGAACGCGCCGGCGCGCGGCGGCGAGCCGCAACCGCGCCCGCGCACGGGTGCACGACAACGACAAGCACTCGCGCGAGTGGGTGACGATGCGGGCCGAGGAGATGGCCGGGCGCGCTCGCAAGATGGGCCGCCGGGCCGAGCGCGTCGATGTCCCCGACGCGCCGTGGGAGCAACCGTCCCTGCGCCTGCGGCTCACGGCGGCCGAGGGTCGCGGGGCGTGGGTCGTCGCGCTCGAGGGGGCGGTCCTGCGTCGCGCGAACTGGACGCTCGGGCCGCTGGACCTTGCGATCGCGCACGGCGAGCGCGTCCTGCTCAGCGGTCCGAACGGCAGCGGCAAGTCCACGCTGCTCGACGCGCTCGCCGGCGACGTCGATCCGGCCTGCGGGTGGCGGCGCGTGGCCAGCGGGGCGGTGGTCGTCAAGCTCGGGCAGTCGCGCGCGGCGCTGAGTGCTCAGGCGACGCTCACCGACGAGATCCGCGCGCTGACCGGCCTCGACGAGTCCCGCGCGCGCACGGCGCTGGCGTCGTTTGGCCTGCGGTCCGACGTCGCGGGGCGCCCGGTCGCCACGCTCTCGCCCGGTGAGCGAACCCGCGCGGAGCTGACCGTTCTCGCCCACCGGCGGGCGACGTGCCTGCTGCTCGACGAGCCGACCAACCACCTCGACATCGAGTCGCTGGAGGTTCTCGAAGCGGCGCTGGAGGGATGGCCCGGCGCGCTCGTCATCGCCACGCACGACCGCCGCCTACGCGACGGCCTGCGACTGGACCGCGAGGTCCGGCTGCCGCGCGGCGCGTAGCGGTGATGCGGATCGATCCCGCGTTCGCGGAGACCGCCGGCTCTCGAGCCGGCTGGTCGCGTGCGCGCGCCACGGCGACTCAGGCCGAGCGGCGCAGCGGCTCCCCGAGCCGGGCCTGCATCACCGCGATTGCCGCGGGGTTGGCGTCGACGAGCACAAAGCGGCGCCCGAGCGCGCGGCAGGCGGCGCCGAGCGTGCCCGAGCCAGCGAACGGGTCCAGGCACCAGCCGCCCGGGCGCGAGGACGCCGCGACCATCCGCCGCACGACGCCGACCGGCTTCTGCGTGGGGTAGCCGGTCTTCTCGCGCGAGTTCGTCGGCACGATCGTGTGCCACCAGCAGTCGCTCGGGCGCTTGCCGCGGGCCGCCTTCTCCGGCCCGACGAGGCCCGGCGCCATGTACGGCTCGCGGTCGACCTCGTCGTCGTCGAAGTGGTAGCGCTCGCGGTCGCGCACGTAGACGAGGATTGTGTCGTGCTTGGCGGGCCAGCGGCGCTTGGGCCGGCCGCCGTAGTCGTAGATCCAGATCAGCTCGTTGAGGAAGCATTCGGGGCCGAACAGCTCGTCGAGCAGGATCTTGCAGCGGTGCGCCTCGCGGTAGTCGAGGTGCAGGTACAGCGTGCCGTGAGGCGCCAGCAGCTCGCGGACGCGCTCCAGGCGCGGCGCGAGGAAGCCGGTGTAGTCCGCGAACGCGTCCGCGTAGCCCAGCGCCCCGCGGCGGCGCTCGATGCCCGTGTTGAACGGCGGATCGAGGTAGGCCATGTCGAACGCGCCGGCAGGGAGCGCGGCCATCGCGGCGAGGTTGTCGCCGGCGATCAGCAGATCCTCGTCGCCGAGCAGCGCGGGTTCGCCGGGGCAGAGCGTACGCATCGCTGGCAGGCTACGGGCGGCGACGGTCGTAGCGCCGTCGCCGCGGCGCCGCCCCGGCGCGCGCGACTTTGCGAGCCTACCCGCCGATGCCGTCCCTGCGTCGCCGCGTGCTCGCGCTCCTCGCCATCGCCGTGCTCGCGGTTCTCGCGGTCGTCGTGCTGTTCTCAGGCGACACGAGCAGCCCGCGGCTCGTGCCGGGCACCGGTGCCGACACCGACCCGCTCGCCTACACGTCCGCTCGCGAGAGCGCGTTCGCCGCGGCGGCCGCGCGCGGCCACGCCCACGTCATCTACGCCAAGTCGCCCGGCGGAGCGCGCGCGAGTGCGGCGCGGACCGCCCGCTACCGCCCGCTCGTCGAGGCCGCCGCCGAGGCGGGTGAGGTGGAGCCCGACACGCTGGAGGCGATCGTGCTGCTCGAGAGCGCGGGGCGGCCCGACGCGACCGCCGGCGCGCGGCTGGAGGGCGCCGTCGGCCTGACGCAGATCCTCGCCGAGACCGGCCGCAACCTGCTGAAGATGCAGGTCGACCCGGCCGCCGCACGACGGATCGGGCGCTCGTTGCGGCGCGCCGCGCGCGCCGGCGACACGGCGCGGATCGAGCGCCTGCGCGCGCGCCGCCGCGCGGTCGACGAGCGCTTCGACCCGGCCAAGTCGCTGGCGGCCGCCGCGCGCTACCTGAAGCTCGCGCGCGATCGACTGGGCCGCGCCGACCTCGCGGTCGTCAGCTACCACATGGGGATCGGCAACCTGCAGGACGCGCTCGACGCCTACGGCGAGGACGACATCTCCTACGCGCGGCTGTACTTCGACTCGACGCCGCTGGAACACGAGGAGGCCTACCGCAAGCTCGCGGCGCTCGGCGACGACTCGGCGACGTACCTCTGGCGCGTCGAGGCGGCGCGCGAGATCATGCGCCTGTATCGCACCGACCCGGCGACGCTCGATCGCATCGCGGCGCTGCAGACCGCGAAGAACTCCGCCGAGGAGCTGCTGCACCCCGCCGCCGACACCGAGCGCTTCGCGACGCCGTCGGACCTGCGCGATGCCTACGCCGACGGGCGCGTGGTGGCGCTGCAGGACGCGACGCTCGCCAGGTACGGCCTGCGGATCGACCGCGCGATGGGCGAGCTCGCGGCGCGCCTGCAGCGCCGCCGCACCACGTACCGCGGGCTGCGCCCGACGGCGCTCGCGCTGCTGGCCTACATGGGCGCGGGCGTCAGGGGGATCTCCGACGCCGAGGGCACGCTCGTCGTCACGAGCAGCGTGCGCGACGAGCGTTACCAGCGCCTGCTGCTGTCACGCAACCGCGAGGCGACGCCGAACTACTCGCTGCACACGACCGGCTGGGCGTTCGACATCCTGCGCGCGTACAGCTCCCGCGCGCAGGCTCTGGCGCTGCAGTTCCTGCTCGACCGCCTGCAGTCGCACGACCTGATCGCCTGGGTGCGCGAGCCCACCGCGATCCACGTCACGGTGTCCGCAGACGCGCGGCGGCTCGCGGCGGTGCTCGAGCCCTGACGAGCCCTAGACCTTGATGCCGAGCAGCTCCTGCACGTGCGCGACGACGTTGTCGGCCGTGATGCCGAGCTTCTCGAGCACCAGCCCGCCAGGCGCCGAGGCGCCGAAGCGGTCGATCGAGACGATCGCGTCGGCGTAACGCTCCCAGCCCATCCGCACGCCGGCCTCGACGGAGACCGTCGGCAGGTCGACCGGCAGGACGGACTCCTGGTAGTCCTCGTCCTGCTGCTCGAAGAGCTCCCACGACGGCATCGAGACGACGCGGGCCGGCACGTCGAGCTGGTCGCGAGCGGCGAGCGCGACCTGCACCTCGCTGCCCGTGCTGATGATCGTCACCTGCGCGTCGTCGGCGTCGGCGAGCACGTAGGCGCCCTTGCCGACCCCCGACACCGCGCCGTAGACCGAGCGATCCAGGACGGGCAGGTCCTGGCGCGAGAGGATCAGCGCGGCCGGCCCCTCGAGGTCCTCGATGATCACGCGCCAGCTCTCGGCCGTCTCGGTCGCGTCGGCGGGGCGCAGCACGACGAGGCCGGGGATCGCGCGCAGCGCCGCCAGGTGCTCGACGGGCTGATGCGTCGGGCCGTCCTCGCCGAGACCGACCGAGTCGTGGGTGTAGACCCACGCCGTCGGCAGGCCGGTCAGCGCCGACAGGCGGATCGCGCCGCGCATGTAGTCGGCGAACTGCAGGAACGTCGACCCGTACGGGCGCACGATCCCGCCGTGGGCGGCCATGCCGTTGACGGCCCCGCCCATGCCGTGCTCACGCACGCCGAAGAAGATGTTGCGTCCCGCCCGCTCGGCGGTGAGGCGCTCGGAGTCGGGGAACTCGGTCTTCGTGGACTCCGACAGGTCGGCGGCGCCGCCGATCATCGTCGGCACCTGGTGCTCGAACGCCGCCATCACCTTCTGGCCCGCCACGCGCGTCGCGAGCTTGTCCTTCTCCCACTCCTTCGGCAGCGCGTCGGCGAGGCCCGGCAGCGGCTTGCCCTGCCAGGCGAGCTCCCACTCCCGGGCGAGATCCGCGTTGGCGTCCTTCCAGGCGGCGAAGCGCTCGTTCCACTCGGCGTGGGCCTTGGCGCCCGCATCCTTCATCGAGCACGCGGCGTAGGCCTCGTCGGGAACGTGGAACTGCTTGTCGGGATCCCAGCCCATGACCTCCTTCGTCGCCCGCACCTCGTCCTCGCCGAGCGCCGCGCCGTGGACCTTGCTCGTACCGGCCTTGTTGGGCGACGGGTAGCCGATGATCGACTTCACGCGGATGAGCGTGGGGCGATCCTCGACCTTCTGGCCGTCGCGGATCGCGGCCTCGATGGCGACGGTGTCGTTGGCGTCGCGGACGTCGAGCACGTGCCAGCCGTAGGCCTCGAAGCGCTTGTCGACGTCCTCCCGGTCGAAGCTCAGCGACGTCGGCCCGTCGAGCGAGATGTCGTTGTCGTCGTAGAGGTAGACGATCCGGCCGAGGCCGAGTTGCCCTGCGAGCGAGGCCGCCTCGGCGGCCATGCCCTCCATGAGGTCGCCGTCGGAGACGATCGCGTAGACGTGGTGGTTCTGGACGTCCTCGCCGTAGTGCTCGCGCAGGAACTTCTCGGCGATCGCCATGCCGACGCCGTTGGCGAAGCCCTGGCCGAGCGGCCCGGTCGTGACCTCCACGCCCGGGGTGACGTGGACGCGGTCGCGCTCGGGGTGGCCCGGCGTCAGCGAGCCCCACTGGCGGAAGTTCTTGATCTCGTCCATCGACAGGTCGTAGCCCGTGAGGTGCAGGATCGAGTACAGGAGCATCGAGCCGTGGCCCGCGCTGAGGAGGAAGCGATCGCGGTCGGGCCACAGCGGGTCGGCCGGGTCGTGACGCATGATGTTGCGATAGAGCACGAGGGCCGCGGGTGCCATCGCCATCGGCAGACCCGGATGGCCGGAGTTCGCCTTCTGGATCGCGTCCATCGACAGCGCGCGGATCGCGTCGATGCAGAGCTGGTCGGTCTCGGAAGTCATGACTGAAGTATCAACATCCGCCGCTCGTCCTGCGGATTCGTCAAAAGACGTGCGATTGCGATGCTGCTCAACGTGAGCACTGCGAGGGCGAACCACCGCTCTCAGGGGTTCCCCCGGCGCGACCGGGAGCATGCGGGCGTAGCATCGCGCGCGCAGCGGTCGGCCCGTCTCGCGACGTACCTCGGCGCCGCTGACCTCGCCGTCAGCTGGGCTTGACGGCGCTGCCGCTGATCAGCGGCGCGACGATCCGCGGCGCCTGCGGGAAGCGGTCGTGCTCGACGTGCTCGACGTCGAAGCGCGCGGCCTGGATCGCCGCCAGCGTGTCGCGGTTGGGATGGCAGCCATGGCCGACGCGCCGCCACAGCGGCGTCAGCCGGTCCTGCAGGCGGGCGGCGCGGGCATCGCCGGCGCGGACGTGCTCGAGGAACAGCAGCCGCCCGCCGGGCACGAGCACGCGGCGTGCCTCGGCGAGCGCGACGGCCGGATCGCTGACCGTGCAGAGCGTCAGCGTGCTGACGACGGTGTCGAAGCTCGCGTCGGCGAACGGCAGCGCCTCGGCGGGGGCGGCGACGGCGATGGCGCGCGGCGTCGCGCCGGCCGCGCGCGGCGCGAGGCGGCGCAGCATCGGCTCCTCGGGCTCGGTCAGGACCAGCGCGCTGACGGCGCCCGCCGGGTAGTGGCCGATGTTCAGGCCGGTTCCTGCGCCCAGCTCGAGCACGCGGCCGCGGGCGCTGGCCAGCAGCACAGCGCGATGCTGCGTGAGCCCGGCGGACTCGCTGGCCGCCATCGCGCGGTCGTAGAACCGCGCGAACAGCCGGCCGTAGAGGCTCACCGGTCGATCGGCTCGGCGGCCCCGGCCGCGCGCGCGGCGCGCTGCTCGTAGGCGCGGCGCGCCTCGACGTCGGGCCGGCCTAGCACGCGATCGAGCGCGAGCAGGCGGCCGAAGGCGTCGCGCACGACGGTCGGGACGGCCGCGCCGGCCTTCGTCAGCGGGCCAATCCGACGCGGGACGTAGACCTCGAAGCGCGGAGAGCGCAGCGCCGCGACGATCGCGTCGGCGACCATCGGCGGCTCGATGTGGCCGACGAAGCGCGCCTGCGGCAGGCCGGCGCCGAGCTCCGTGTTCACGACGCCGGGCATAACGCACGTGATGTCGATCCCCGAGCCGCGGACCTCGGCGCGCACCGCCTCGCTGACGCCGACGACGAAATGCTTCGTGCCCGAGTACGTGGCGCCGCCGGCGTAGCCGACCCGACCGGCGCTCGAGGCGATGTTCACGATCTGGCCGCGGCCGCGCGGCAGCATCCGCGCCAGCGCCTCCTTCATCCCGTGCAGAACGCCGTGGACGTTGATGTCGACCTGGCCGCGGGCGACCGCGTCCAGCTCGGCGACGAACGGGGCCAGCGGCATGATCCCGGCGTTGTTGACGAAGACGTCGACCGGCCCCAGCCGTTCCTCGGTCTCCTCGATGAAGCGCGCGACCGACGCGCGATCGCAGACGTCGAGCTCGATCGCGAGCGTGCCGTGGCCGAGCTCGCTGGCGGCCTGGCGCGCGGCGGCGAGGTCGAGATCGCCGATCGCGACCTTCATCCCCGCGTGAACGCAGGCCTGCGCCGTGGCGCGGCCGATGCCGCGACCGGCGCCGGTGATCGCGACGACGCGGCCGTCGAGCGGGCGTTGAGCACGGGCCATGTGGCCAGCGAGGCTACCGACCGGCCGGGCCGGTGGAGGTTGGAGGTGGTCGTCGCGCTGCTCGACCGACGAGTGCTGGAAGCCGGCGCCGCGTGGCGGCCGCCGGCGCCGCGCGGCCACGGCGTCCTGATACGCAGACGGTCGCGTGTGGCTAGGCTTCTGCGCCGATGGCCAGCCGCAAGGACGAGAAGGAACGCCTCAGGCGCGAGCGCGAGGAGCGCGAGCGCGCCGCCGCCGCGAAGGCCAAGCGCACGCGCCTGCTGCAGCTGATCGGCGGCGTCGTCGTCGCCTGCGCGATCATCGTCGGCGTCGCCTACGCGGTGTCCACGGGCGGCGGGGACTCCGACGCCGGTCCCGACGTCGACAACGACAAGCTCAAGGCCGCCGCGCAGACCTCCGGCTGCGTCTACCGCTCGTTCCCCGACGAGGGCCGCGAGCACGAGAGCAAGAAGTTCACGCCGGCCGACTACAGGACCAACCCGCCGACGTCCGGCGCGCACCTCCCACCGGGGCAGGAAGCGCAGGACGGGCTCTATGTGGCCGGCAACGAACCCGAGATCGGAAGCTGGGTCCACACGCTCGAGCACGGGCGGATCCTGTTTCAGTACCGGCCCGGCTCCGACACGGCGGTCGTCACGAAGCTCGAGCAGCTCTTCAACGAGGACGTCGCCGACAGCGGCGGCGCCTACCACAGCGTCCTCATGCGCAACAACACGAAGATGCCCTTCCAGGTGGCCGCGGTTGCATGGCGCCACTACATGGCATGTCGCGAGGTCACGCCCGGGGCGATCGCGGCGCTGCGGACCTTCCGCGAGGCGCTCGTCGACACGGCCCCCGAGAAGGTCCCGTAGGCCGGGGGCGGCGCAAGCCGCCTTGCAGGCCGCACCGGGGCGGCCGTCATGGTGTTGATCGTTCGATGCGCCGTCTTGCCGTACTGCTCGTGGCCGCCGGCCTGCTCGTGTGGCTCGCCGCGCCGGCGCTGTCGTCGCGTGCGTTCGTCCCCCGCGCCGTGGAGTTCGAGCAGACGCTCGCCACGAGCGGCTGGAAACGGACGGCCGCCGGCGCCTGGCACTCGCCCATCGTGCGGGCGCCCAAGCGTTTTGATCTCGTCGGCCTGAGCTGGCGCCGGGAGCCGGCCGGCGCGCAGCAAGCCCGTATCCGGGTGCGGGAGGCGGGCGAGCGCTGGCGTCGCTGGACCTCGATGGCGCCCGACCACGGCGGCGGCGGCGGCGCCGAGCCCGTCTGGGCGGGCGGCGCGGACGCCTACCAGCTGCGCCTGGACGGCCGCCCGCGCGTGCTGCGCGCGCGCTTCGTCAACGCGACCGGCAGCGCGACCGCCGCCGACCGGCTGCGCACCGCGCTGCGCCGCGCCGCGCACAGCGCGCTGGCCGCGATCGCCGGCAGCCCGGCGCGCGCGCAGACGGCGGTGCCCGGCGGCCGCGGAGCGCCCGCGATGATCCCGCGCGAGGCGTGGGGCGGCGATCAGTGCAGGCCGCGGGCGGCGCCGTCCTACGGGGCGGTGCAGCTCGGCTACGTCCATCACACCGTCAACGCCAACACCTACGCGCCGCAGGACAGTGCCGCCGTCGTGCTGTCGATCTGCCGCTATCACCGCAACGAGAACGGCTGGCGCGACATCGGCTACAACTTCCTCGTCGACCGCTACGGGCAGGTCTTCGAGGGCCGCGCGGGCGGCATCGAACAGCCCGTCATCGGCGCGCAGGCGCAGGGCTACAACGGCGCCTCGACCGGCGTCGCGAACATCGGCACGTTCTCCGGCGAGCAACAGACGGAGGCTGGCGTCGCCGCGACCGCCGAGCTGCTGGCGTGGAAGCTGTCGCTGCACGGCGCCCCAGTCGCGGGCCGGGTCAGCGTCACGTCGGCGGGCGGCCCGTCGAACCGCTACCCGTCCGGCCGGCTCGTGACGTTCGAGCGCATCGCGGGCCACCGCGACGCCGACAGGACGAGCTGCCCGGGCGACGCCTTGTTCACCCAGCTGCCGCAGATCCGCGCGCAGGCCGCGGCGCTCGCGCCGCAGTACGCGTTCACACCGCCGGCCAGCGCGGTCTCGCTCGAGGCGGCCGACCGCACGCTGGAGTTCCCGCAGGCCGCGCAGCTCTCCGGCCGTGCCACGACGCTCGGCGGGGCGCCGCTCGCCGGCGCGCCGATCTCCGTGCAGGGCGTGGCCGGCAAGCGCTTCTTCACGCTCGCCCGCGCGACGACGAACGCCGACGGCACCTGGTCGGCACCGCTGCCGACGCAGTACTCACGCTCGCTGCGCGCCGTGGCGACGCTGCCCGACCGGACGCTGGTCAGCTCGCCGCGCGTCGAGCTGCGGGTCGCGCCGCGCCTGCGGGTGCGCGTCCCCAAGCGGGTGACCGCGCGGCGCCGGTTCACCGTCAGCGGCAGCATGCGCCCGCGGCGCGCGCGAGCCGTGATCGAGATCGCCCGCGAGGGCGCCGACGGGCGCATGCACACCGTCGCGCGCGTGCCGGTGACGGTGCGGCGCGGGAAATTCTCCTCGCCCGTGGCGCTGCGCAGGGCGGCGCTGCACCGCATCCGGGTGGCGTTCGCGGGCGATGGGCGCAACGGGCGCGCGCGCTCGGGCGACGTGTACATGCGCGCCGTACGCCGCCGCTGACCCACGACCGCAACACGCGGTTCACGCAGTCGACACAGTTCGCTCATTAGACCGAAACGGCGCGCTGGTGTGGTGCTCCTCAACGAACTCGCTTCGAGGAGGATGCCATGAGCACCGCTGTCGAGACCCCGCCCGCCGAGGCGGCCAGCACGCCGTACAGCCGGCGTGGCCGCTGGCTGGATCACTGGGAGCCCGACAACGAGCAGTTCTGGCAGACCACCGGCAAGCGGATCGCCCGCAAGAACCTCGCGATCTCGATCTTCGCCGAGCATCTCGGCTTCTCGATCTGGGTGCTGTGGACGATCGTCGTCATCAACCTCGCCAACGCCGGCTTCACCCTGTCGCTGTCGGAGCAGTTTCTGCTGATCGCGCTGCCGAACCTGGTCGGCTCGACGTTGCGGATCCCCTACACCTTCGCCGTGCCGCGGTTCGGCGGGCGGGCCTGGACGGGGGTCAGCGCGTCGCTGCTGCTCGTCCCGGTGCTGCTGCTCGCGTTCCTCGTGCCCAGCGGCTGGCTGCTGGACCAGAGTCACTCGACGCAGATGTGGGTGCTCGCGCTGTGCGCGGCGACGGCCGGCTTCGGCGGCGGCAACTTCTCCTCCTCGATGGCGAACATCTCGTTCTTCTATCCCGAGAAGCACAAGGGCGCCGCCCTCGGGCTCAACGCGGCCGGCGGCAACCTCGGCGTGGCGGTCGCGCAGCTGCTCGTGCCGCTCGTGATCATCGTCGGCGTGCCGGCGGCCGCCGTGAAGCTGCCGGTGCACGAGGTCAACCTCGCGTACGCGGGCCTCATGTGGCTGCCGTTGATCGTGCTCGCCGCGGTCCTCGCGTGGCGCTGGATGGACAGCATCACCGACGCCAGGGCGGATCCGAGCTCGTACACGAAGTCGCTGCGCCACGGCCAGACGTGGATCATGTCGCTGCTGTACATCGGGACGTTCGGCTCGTTCATCGGCTACGCCTTCGCGCTGCCGCTCGTGATCAAGAACACGTTCCCGGAGTTCCTCGGCGCGCATCCGTTCATCGCCACGTACCTCGCTGGGCTGGGCTTCGTCGGCGCGCTGATCGGCTCCGTCGCGCGGCCGCTGGGCGGCTGGCTGGCCGACCGGCTGGGCGGCGCACGGGTGACGCTGGCGGTCTTCCTCGGCGAGGCGGTCTTCACCCTGACGGCGATCATGGGCGTCAGCGAGCACAGCTTCCCGATCTTCTTCGGCTCGTTCATGGTGATCTTCCTGCTCGCCGGGATGGGCAACGGGTCGACCTACCGGATGATCCCCGCGATCTTCAGCGAGCTCGGGCGCAAGGAGGCGTCGGAGACGGGACTTGACCTCAAGCGCACGATCCTCGACTACAAGCACCGAGCGGCCGCCGTGATCGGCATCGCCGGCGCGATCGGCGCGTTCGGCGGCTTCCTGATCCAGGTGATCTTCCGCCAGGCCTCGCTTGGCGTCTCGGCGGCGGTGAAGGCCGCGGAGACGCCGGCCGAAAAGCTCTCTGTCGCGCAGGCGCAGGCGGACTGGTCGATCCCGGCGCTGTGGATCTTCCTCGGCGCGTACGTCGTCTTCGCCGCGATGACGTGGTTCTTCTACCTGCGCAAGAGCTTTGCGACCGACAAGGTCCCGAGCCTCGCGCACGCGTCCGTATAGGCCGCCGTCGTCCGCCCGCGGTCCGGGCGTGACGAGTCCTGCCGCGGCGGCGGCCGCGAGACGCAACGCGGCCGCGGGCTAGGCTTGGCGACGCAGATGGACGTGATCGACGAGCTCGTGGCCAACAACGAGGCCTTCGCGGCCTCGCTGCCCGCCCAGCATCTCGACGTCCGTCCCCGCCGCCGGCTCGTGATCGTGACGTGCATGGATTCGCGGCTGGACGTCTTCGAGGCGCTGGGCCTGCACGAGGGCGAGGCGCACATCCTGCGCAACGCAGGCGGCGTGATCACCGACGACGTGATCCGCTCGCTGGCGGTCTCCCAGCGGCGACTGGGGACGCGCGAGGTCATGCTGATCCACCACACCGACTGCGGCCTGCAGACGCTGACCGACGACGGCTTCCGCGCGGAGCTGCAGGAGGCGACGGGCGTCGCGCCGGCGTTCGCGATCGAGTCGTTCACCGATCTCGACGCCGACGTGCGCCAGTCGATCCTGCGCGTCCGGCGATCCCCCTTCCTGCTACACCGCGACCTCGTGCGCGGATTTGTCTACGACGTCGACACGCACGGGCTGCGAGAGATCGACGTCGAAGCCGAGCCGTAGGCCCGAGCGGGCGCCCATCCTCCGGGTTAGGCTTGCCGCCCCCATGAGGCACCTGCCGTCCACGGACGATCGCGAGCATCACGACAGCCGCTCGGCGGTCGTGCGCGCGTGCGCCGACCTGGCGGACTCCTCGGCGTTCAACCTCGCGATCTTCGTCGTGATCCTGGCCAACGCGATCGTGCTGGGCCTCGAGACGTACCCGAGCGTCGTCCGCGAGGTGGGCGGGCTGCTGCGGACGCTCAACGACGTGTTCCTGGCGATCTTCGTCGTCGAGCTCGTGATCCGGATCACAGGGTACGGGTCGCGGCCGCAGGACTTCTTTCGCAGCGGCTGGAACATCTTCGACTTCCTCGTGATCGCCGCGTCGCTGACGCCCGGGTTGCGCGAGAACGCGCTGCTGCTGCGGCTCGCGCGTCTGGCCCGGATCCTGCGCGTCGTTCGCCTGCTGCCGGACCTGCGCGTGCTGACGATCGCGATCGGGCGCTCGATCCCCGGGGTGCTGTCGCTGACCGTGCTCGCCCTGCTCGTCGTGTTCATCTACGGCATGGTCGGCTGGACGATCTTCAACGAGCACGCCCCCGAGCAGTACGGCACGATCGGCGAGGCGACGCTGACGCTGTTCGTCACGCTGACGCTGGAGAACCTGCCCGACCAGCTGGCGCTCGGCCGCGAGCTGTCGGACTGGACGATCCTGTACTTCGTCTCCTACGCGCTGGTCGCGGCCTTCCTGATCTTCAACATCCTGATCGGCGTGGTGATCAACTCGCTGGAGGAGGCGCGATCGATCGAGCACGCCCGCGAGCGCGCGGATGCACTCGAGCGCGGCGGCCCGGCGGGTCCCACCGTGGAGGAGCGCCTGCTGGCCGTGCGGGAGGCGCTCAACGACCTGGAGGCGGACCTCAAGCGCGGGTAGTCGGGCGCGATACTCGTGCCGTGCCCGGCCCGATCGCGGTGTTGGCGTGGAACGTCGCCGGGCGCCTGTCGCGGCTCGAGGGACCGCTAAATCAAGGTTACGCGATAAGCTTGATCATGTGCCCGAGATACTCCAGCTTCACTGGGAGCCTGGGCTCGCATCGGGACTTCCTCGCAGCGCGCGCCGCGGTTGCGACTACGAAGCCTATGTTCCTGATCACCTGGCGGATCGTTCGGTCACGCTCCGCGCCGAGACCGCGGCGGACATCGCGGATGCCGAACGAGCTGTCCAGCGCCTCAACTCCGAAGCCCGCGGACTGGCCGACTCCGAAGCCATCGCACGGCTCCTCCTGCGTGCAGAAGCCATTGCCTCCTCGAGAATCGAAGGGCTGGAGATCGGCAGCCGCAGACTCCTCAAGGCGCAACTGGCCGCCGGTCTCGGCCACGAACCCAGCGATGTCACCGCGACCGAGGTGCTCAACAACATCGAGGCGATGCGCTGGGCGGTGGACACGGTGAGCGCCGCGGATGAGATGACGGTCGAGCATGTTCTGGCGATCCATGAGCGGCTGCTCGCCGGCACCGCGCTCGACCAGCACGCGGGGCGGATCCGCGACGAGCAGAACTGGATCGGCGGTAGCTCGTACAACCCCTGCTCCGCCGCGTTCGTGCCGCCGCCGCCCGAACGCGTCCGTGCGTTGCTCGAGGACCTGTGCGCGTTCTGCAACGGCGACTCGCTACCGGCCGTCGCGCAGGCCGCGCTCGCGCACGCCCAGTTCGAAACGATCCACCCGTTCGTCGACGGCAACGGACGAACGGGGCGCGCACTCGTTCACGTGGTCCTGCGGCGACGTGGGCTGGCGCCGACGATCGTGCCGCCAATCTCTCTCGTGCTCGCTACGTGGTCGGAGGCCTACGTCGGCGGTCTCACCGCGACGCGCCACCGCGACGCGCCCTCGTCGCACGTCGCGACCGATGGCGTGAACGACTGGCTGGATCTCTTCGCCGTGGCGACACGCCGCGCCGTCGAGGACGCCACAAGCTATGAGCAGCGCGTGCGAGAGGTGCAACAGCACTGGCGGGAGCGCCTGGGGCGTGTACGTGCCGACTCCGCGGCTGTGCGACTCATCGACGCGCTCCCTGGCGTCCCGATCGTCACGGTCCAAAGCGCCGCGGCGCTCATCGAGCGCAGCGTGCAAGCGGTCAACGAAGCGATCCGGCGGCTCGTCGAAGCCGACATCCTGAAGCAAACCACCGTGGGTCAGCGCAACCGCGCATTCGAGGCAACCGACCTCGTCGACGCCTTCACCGACCTCGAGCGCCAGCTGGCAAGCCCCGAAGGTGACACCCAGTTCTCGCCGCCGCAGCGGCGAGTGCCGTATCGGCGGGCGCCCGGGTAGCGGTTCCGGGGGCTACCGGCCGACCCCCCGCTACCGCTCCGTCCAGCCCCCGGTCTTGCCCTTGTAGAGCCCCTCGCCGGCCACCACCTGCCGGGCGCTGCGCCACAGGATCGTCAGGTCCAGCCGCCACGAGCGGTGCTCGATGTACCAGAGGTCGAGCTCGATGCGCTGCGCCCAGGGCAGCGCGGTGCGGCCGTTGACCTGGGCCCAGCCCGTGATCCCCGGGCGGATCGCCAGCCGACCGCGCTCGCGCTCGGTGTACTGCGCGACCTGCCACGGCAGCGTCGGTCGCGGCCCGACGATCGCCATCTCCCCGCGCAGGACGTTGACGAGGTTCGGCAGCTCGTCGAGCGACGTGCGGCGCAGGATCCTGCCGACGCGCGTGATGCGCGCATCGCCCTTGTTGATGGCCAGGCCGGCGCCGATGTGCTCCGCGCCGTCGACCATCGTGCGCAGCTTGAGGACGTCGAACTCGTGGCCGTCCTTGCCGACGCGCCGCTGGCGGTAGATCACGCCGCCGCGCGATTCGAGCCGGACGGCGAGCGCGGCGAGCGCGAGCAGCGGCGCCGACAGCACGAGCGCGGTTCCGGCCACCGCGACGTCGAACGCGCGGCGCGCCATCAGCGCGTGCCCTCCGCCGGCTCCCAGCCCGCCGGCGTGCCGTGGCGCAGCCAGTCCCACAGGCCGGCCGCGACCGACGCCGTCGTCAGCACGTAGTACCGCGCGACGAGCAGCGGGCGCAGCGGCACGACGCGGCCCAGCAGCGCCGCCACGATCAGCCCGAGTTGCAACGCCAGCGCCAGCGCGTAGAACGTGCTCGATCCGGCCAGGACAAAGCTCGCCACGAGCGCCGCCGCGTGCAGGAACGGCGCGGCGTAGCGCAGGAGCCGGTGCGACGCGATCATCAGCGCGTACAGCGGTGGATAACCGCGCGGCGACAGCAGCCCGCCGCGCAGCACGATCGGCCAGGTGTGACTCATCATCCGTCGCTTCCTCGCAAACTCCCCCTCCAGCGATGGGACCATCTTCTCCGCCGCGCGCGCCTGCGGCACGTAGACCGCCCGCCAGCCGCGCTTGACCATGTTGAACGGAAACGACAGGTCGTGCCCCATGATCGGGTCGACCTCGATGTAGGAGGCACGCCGCGTGGCGTAGATCGCGCCGTTGCCGGCCGTGATCGAGCCCAGCCGGGACTCGAGCGCGCGCAGCGCCATCTCGTAGCGCCAGTACAGCCCCTCCTGGTTGGTCCCGCCATCGTTGACGAACCGCACCTGGCCACAGGCGTAGCCGACGGCCGGATCGGCGAACGCGCCGACCAGCCGGCGCAGCGCGTCGGGCTCCCACGTGCTGTTGGCGTCCGAGAACGCGACGATCTCGCTGCGCGAGCGGGCCACCGCGGCGTCCTGGGCGCGGATCTTGCCGCCGCGCGGAAGGTCCAGCACGAGGTCGGCACCCGCCTGCCGCCCCCGCTCCACGGTCGCGTCCGACGAGCCGTCGCTGGCGACCACGATCTCCAGCCGGTCGCGCGGATAGTCGAGCGCGCGCGCGTTGGCGACCTTGCGTGCGATCACCGCCTGCTCGTCGTAGGCGGCGACGATCAGGCTGACGGTCGGCGGCTCGCCCCCAGTGGGCGCGATCGCCGTCCGGGCGCGCCGCACCCGCGCGAGCGCCGCCAGCACGAGCGGATAGCCCGCCTGTGCGTAGACGAGCAGGATCACGCAGAGCCAGAACACGATCTCCCAAGCGAGCACGCGCTCATTCTCTCCAAGGCCGCGTACGGCTCACCGCAGGGAGCCGTACAGCCGCAGGTGCGCCGCCGCGATCGCGTCCCACGAGTAGGGCCCGGCGGCGGCGGCCCGAGCGCCCTCGGCCAGCCCGGTGCGCGCGTCCTCGTCGCCGATCAGGCGCCGCAACTCCTGCGCGAGGGCGAGCGGATCGCCGGGCGCGACGAGCGCCGCCGCGCCGTGCCCCGCGACCTCCGGAAAGCCGCCGACCGTGCTGAGCAGCAGCGGCCGCCCGAAGGCGAGCGCGGTGAACAGCACGCCGGACTGGTCGATCTCGCGGTAGGGCAGCACGACGAGATCCGCGCGGCGAAAGTACGCCGCGACCTGCTCGTCGGCGACGAAGCGCGGCAGCCAGCGCACGCTCCGCGGCGCCGCCGCGCGCAGCGCCGTGATGTCCATCCGCGGCATGCCGACGATCCACAGCTCGGCGTCCAGATCGGCCGCGCGCCAAGCGTCGAGCAGCACGTCGATCCCCTTGTACGGGCGCAGCAGCCCGAAGCACAGCACGACCGGCTTGCGCACGCCGGCGAAGCCGTCGGGCAGGGGCTGCTCGCCCGCGACCCGCGTCAGGTGCTCAAACGCGCCGTGCGCGATCACCGACACCTTCGACGGCGCCACGCCGAGCATCCGCACCAGCCGCGCGCGGCCGTGCTCGGAGTGCACGACGACGGCGTCGACGCGCTCGTAGAGCGCCCGCTGCGCCGCGAGCTGGCCGCGCCGCGGCTCGCGCGGCAGCACGTCGTGGGCGGTCAGCACGAGTGGCCGCCCGCGCGGCAGCAGGTGCACGTCGACCTGCTGCACGGTCAGCCATTGAAAGTGCACGACGTCCGCGGCAGATGCCGCCGAGCGCGCGTAGCGCAGCATGTCCGGGACCTGCTGGGCGACCTTCGCGGCGAACCGCAGCGCCGAGCCGGGCCGCGCGCGGGCCGCGCCGCGATAGAAGCGCTCCACGCGCTCGTAGCCGTCGGGGAGGGGCACCGGGCCGTAGCCGAAGTGGCTCGTCTGCAGGCGAACCTGCGCGCCCGCGCGGGCCAGGGCGGCGCACAGCGCGTGGTCGTAGGGCGGCGTGTAGGCCGAGGGGTCGACGACGTCCACGCGCACGCGCTGAGCGTAGATGGTTGATCTCGCGGCCGGGCCGTCCGGGTGCGCGGCGCTTCTTCACGCATTCTTCTCACAGCAGACCGCACCCGTGGGACACTCAATGGTTCTGAGTGATCGACGATGGACACGCCAGACAGCGCCCGTACGAAGGACCGCTCCCCCGCGCAGCGGTCGCGCCGCGTAGCGCCGCGGCCGCGGCCGCGGCCACGCAGGCCAGTCGCGCTGCCGGCTGATCGCGACCCAGGCCTGGAGCTGGCCCGCCAGCAGTGGGGCCTGCCGGTCGCGTTCGTGCGCGGGCTGCCCGCCACGGTCGGCGCGGTGGGCTTCGCGTTCTTCGTCGTGCAGGCGGCGCTCGGCTGGGGCCTCGGCGTCGCCGGCGCGGGGCTGACGGTGCTCGTGGCGGTCATGCTGCTCGCCGTGCTCGTGGTCACCGACACGCTGGGCGGCGGGCAGGAGCCGCCCGAGGACGAGGAGCAGGGCTACGACCTCGTCAGGTGCGGCGCCGTCGCGACGACCGTCGCGATCGCGATCGCCTGCCTGTACCTGCCGCTGCCGTGGGGCGGGCTGTGTGCCGCAATCGTGCTCAGCGGCCTCGTGGTCACCCTGCGCCTGCTGTAGGCCGAGCCGCCCGACCCGCGTCGCGTCCCATAACGTGGCGGCGTGCCCGTCGAGGTCTCCTACTGCGTCGTCAATACCGAGCAGCGCGAGCTGCTGCTGCGCTGCTTGGACGCGGTCGCCGCCGAGCAGGCGGCGCTCGACGTGTCCAGCGAGGTGCTCGTGCTCGACAACGCCTCCAGCGACGGCTCGGCGAGCGCGGCGCGGCGCCATCCGGCGACGACAGAGGTCATCGCGCTCGAGCGCCGCCGCGGCAAGGGCGAGAACGACTCGGAGCTGCTGCAGCGCGCGCGGGGGCGGCTGTGCCTGCTGCTCAACGAGGACTCCGAGCTGCTGCCGGGCGCCACCGAGCGGCTGTGCGCGGCGCTGGACGCACGCCCCGACGCGGGCGCCGCGGGCGCGCGGCTGCAGCGACCCGACGGGCGCCACCAGCCGTCCGCCTGGCGCTTTCCGACGCCGCGTACGGCGCTCGTCGGCGCGCTCTTCCTGCACCGCCGCTACACCGTGCAGAGCCGCGGCGAAGCGGTCCGCGAGGTCGACTGGGCGCAGTCCGCGGCGCTGCTCGTGCGCCGCGACGCGGCCGAGCAGATCGGCTGGTTTGACCCCGTGTTCTTCGTCTACTCCGATGAGGTCGACTTCTGCAGGCGGCTGCGCGACACCGGCTGGCGCACGCTGTACGTCCCGCAGGCGGTGGCGATCCACCACGAGCAGCTGTCGACCGGCGCGGTGCCCGAGCGGCGCATCGTCGAGCTGTCGCGCAACCGCGACCGCTACATGCGAAAGCACCACACGCGCGCCGCCGCATGGGCGGTGCGACTGCTGACGGCCTTCACGTACGCGGTCCGATCGGTGGCCGCGATCGTCCTGCCTGGCCACGACCCGCGCCGCTACTGGCGCCACGTGACCGCCACGCTGCGTCCCGCCCAGGGGGAGGGCCTGCGCGAGGCGGCGTCGGAGCACAACCGCGGGCACCGGCTGTAGTGGTCAGCAGGTGCCCGAGGGACCGGTGCTGAACGCGTGCGCCACGATCCCGGTCCCCGCCGTGACGAGGTACAGCGTCGCGCCGTCGACGGCGAGGTCGATCGCCTCGAACTCCTGTGTCGCGCCGCGTGCGCCGACCGTCTGCGAGAACGAGTACTCGAAGATGTTGACGGCGACGGCCGCGACGCGCTGCCCGCGCAGGTCGACGGACTCGATCGCCCTGACGCCGAACCTGTCTTGATGGTGCTAGCGCTCGTCGCGCTACCAGCGTTGATGCGCTTCGTGACGCCGATGGTCGCTGCGATCGCCGGTGGTGGCGGCAGCGGTGCTGCGGGCGGCGCGATGGCTGACCAGCCAGCGGTCAGGATCTTCGCCGGCGTCTTCGATAACGAGCGCATGGTCGATGGCGTGCAAGATGTCCTCGTCAGCGCCATCATGCTCGCCCGCGACGAAGGATGCGAGGAGGGACCGGTGCATGGCGCCATCCTCTGCGAGCGGCGCGGCGCGGCGCGCCAGTCAACCCAGGGCTCTCGCGTGCTCACACCGTGCGCGGTCAGGCGGCGCGTGGCGGGGCGCCGACGCGCTTGTCCCAGCCGCGCGCGATGTCCTTGACGAAGCGCTTGGGCGAGCGCTTGTAGACCTTTCGCCCCAGCTTGAGCGCGCGGCGCTGCAGCGTGTCGCGGCGCCGGTCGAGCACGGCGAGCAGCGCTTCGCGCGCCGCCATGTCGGAGAGCAGCTGCGGGTTGACCTCGACGTAGTCGCGCAGCACGCTCAGGTCGTGGTGATCGCCGAGCAGGTCGGCCAGGCCGTGAGCGTCGCGCGCCAGGCGCTTCATCCGCTTGGGATGCGCCGCGCGCAGCAGCTCGGTCGCATGCCAGAGATCCTTCACGCGCTTGCGGGCCTCGTGCAGGTGCTCGGCGTCGGGTTCGTCGCGGGCCGCGCGCATGAGCTTGCGCCCGCGTCGGTAGACCCGCCGCAGCCCGGGCTTCACGGCGCCGAAGTCGTTCTTGGCGTGGCTCCACCGCGCGGTGCGCGCGCGAACCTCCTCGAGGGCGTCGCGCGTCGTCACGGCAAGCTCGCCGTCGTCCGCCAGGCCAGCCATCGCGCGCTGGTGGTCGTCCTGCAGGCGCGCGCGCAGCCCCTCGGTGACGCCAGGTGCCAGCTCGTCCTCGAAGCGCTTCTCGAGCGATGCGAGCGTCTGGATCAGGACGTGCGCGTCGCGCGCGCCGGCCAGGCGCCCGGCGATCATCCGCATGTGCGTGTTCTCGCGCCCGTAGGCGTCCTCGCCGAGCGTGTCGCGCGACAGCCGCAGGAGGGTGCGCACGCGCTTGATGGCCTTGCGGGTGCTGTGGACGGCCTCGCCGAGCTCGGCCTTGCCGGATGCGCCGGCGAGCACGTCGGAGCTGTCGGCGAGCTGGCCGCGAGCGGCGCGGCGGACGCCGTCGGGCACCGTCTCGTCGGCGCGCAGGCGATAGCGCCGCTCCTTGCGGCTGGGTGGCGTCGGCGCGGGTGCTGGGTCCTGCTCGGCGTTCGCGCCGGTGGCGGCGGCGCCGATCAGCGTGCGGCTGGTCGGGTCCGTGTCGTGTGAGGTCGGCGTGCTTGCCATGACGAACGTAGTAGCCCGCCTGCGGCGGCTGCTAAACGTGGGTCGGGCAAACCGCCGCCGCCGCGGGATCGGCGCGGGTATCCCGCGCCGGGCGTCGGACCCGGCGCGGGCGCAGGCTCAGCCGGGCACGAACGCCGGCTCGCCGGCGGGGGCCGGCTCCCGATCGCGCTTCGTCAGCAGTGCCGAGCAGATGACGGCACCGGCGGCGAAGATCCCGGCCGCCCACCAGAAGGCGGTCGTGTAGCCGTGCACCGCGGCGTGCGCCAGAGCGGCGGCGTCCGGGCGTGCGGCCGCGGTTGCCAGCTCACTGGTCACGGCCGATGCCGCCAGCGTGCTCAGCAGGGCGGTGCCGATCGAGCCACCGATCTGCTGCATCGTGTTGACCATCGCCGAGGCGACGCCGGCATCGCTCGGCTGGACGCCGAACGTCGCGGTCGCCATCGCCGAGCTGAAGACGAGCCCCATGCCCGCGCCGACGATCAGGATTCCCGGCAGGACGTGGCTGGCGTACGCGGGTCGACGCCGATCGTGGTCAGCGCCACCAGGCCGATCGCCGCCAGCAGCATGCCGCCGCCGATCAGCGGGCGCGGCCCGATCTTCGGCAGCAGCTTCGTCGATGCGCTCGTCGCGGCGATGACGATCGAGCCCGTCATCGGGAGGAAGGCAAAGCCCGTCTGGATCGGAGGAGAAGCCGAGGTTCTGCTGCAGGTAGTACGTCAGGAACAGGAAGACGCCGAACATCCCGGCGCCCGCCAGCAGCATCGCGAGGAACGACCCGCCGCGACGAGCTCGCGCGCCCAGTCGGGCTGGACGGCGTGGTCGGTGAAGATCGCGCGGTAGTACAGCGGCCCGAGCAGCGCGGCGGCGGCGCGCTCGAGGTCCGGGACGCTGCATCGCCGCACCCGCTCGCGCTCGAGCATCGCCGCCAGCTGCGCGTGGCGATCGCCGACGCACGCGCTGCCACCCTCCTGACCGCCGGCGCCGATGGCGGCGCGCATGATCGCCAGAACGTCGGGGTCGGCGAGGTCGGTGGCGACGTCGGTCACCCACCGCGTGAGGTCGCCGCGCAGCGTGCCGGTGTCGGGCACGACGATGTCGCCGCTGAAGCGGCTGCTCGCCACGTCGGCCAGCAGCGCGGCGATCGAGTGCCAGCGGCGGTAGAGCGTGGTCGGGTGGACCCCGGCGCGGACCGCGACGACGGGGATCGTCAAGGGATCGGAGCGATCCTCGCCCGCGCGTGTCCACCGGCTCGTGACACGCCCACGTGCCTGCAGGCAGCGCCCTGGGTAGGCCGACCCGTCATGACGTCACGGGCCCAGTTCGCGCTGCTGCTGTCGTGCCTGCTCGCGGTCGGCGCGATCGCGGTCGGCCTGTACATCGCGATCAACCGCGACTGCAACGCTGCCGGCGTCTGCGGCGACGACGCGGTCGCCTTCGTCGTCGGCGTCCCGCTTGTCCTGCTCGGCGCCGGGATGCTGGCCGGCGCCGCGTTCGGCTGGACGAGGGCTCCGGGGCTCAGCGCGCAGATCTCGTCGATCGTCTGGGCGTGCGTGCTGCTGCTCGCCGGCGGCGCGATCGGCGGCGCCGCCAACGTGCTGGGCATCCTGCTGGCCGTGATCGCGGTGGGCATGGGCGCGCTGAGCGTCTGGGTCCCGCGCTGAGGCCCCGCTGGCTAACGCTGACGCCTGGCGCCCAGCGCGGTACGCAGCGCCGCCAGCTCCGCGGGCCGCACGAACCGCGTCAGCGCGAACAGGAGCGGGAGCGCGGCGAGCGCCAGGGCGCGCGCGGCGAAGCCGCGCGCGCCCGCGGCGGGCAGCAGCAGCTCGCCGGCCACGGCGATGCCCGCGAGCAGCACGACCGCGTGCGTCAGGCGGCGCCACTCGAACGGCACGGCGAACAGCCGTCGTGTCAGCAGGTGCAGCACGACGAGCATCACGGCATAGGAGACGACGAGCGCGATGCCGGCGCCGGCGATCCCCAGCGGCTCGACGAGCACGACCAGCACGACGACGTTGGCGACCACGCCCGCCAGCGCCGCGGGGAAGATCCGCGTCGTCACGCCGGCGCGCCCGCCGATCGTCACGAGCACGAGAAACAGGCCGTACATCGCCCAGCCGAGCGCGACCCACGGCAGCGCCTCGTGGGCCGCGAAGTACTCCGGCGCCGCGAGCAGCCGCACGACCCAGCGTCCGAGCAGCGTCAGCCCGGCGACGACAAAGCCGGTGACGACGACATACCACGTCGTCACCGCGGCGTAGAATCGGCCCGCCTCGCGGTCGTCGCCGATCGAGTAGGCCAGCGGCGGCCACGCGAGCTGAAAGCCGCGCACGGCGAGGATGACCGCCGTCGCGAGCTTCACCGACAGCGCGAACAGCCCCGCGGCGGCGGCGCTCTGTGCGCGCAGGAGGTACGCGCGGTCGACGACGTTGAGGGCGAATACCGTCGCGTCGGCGGGCACGGTCGGGACGCCGTAGCGCAGCAGCGGGCCGAGCGCGGACGCATGCCGCCCCAGCCGCAGCCCGATTCGTGTGCGCAGCGCCCACCACAGGCCGACCAGCACGATGCCGGAGGCGACGTAGTTGCCCGCCAGGTAGCCGCGCGCGCCCTGCTCGAGCGCGACGACGAGCGTCAGCGTCAGCCCGACGCTCAGCACGACGTTGCACAGCGAGGCCGTCACGTACAGGCGGCGGCGCTCGTCGACGCGCAGCAGCGCGTAGGCGATCTCGAGGTTCGTGAACGTCCACAGGCCGAGCACCGCGATCCGCATGAGGCCCGCGTCCTCGAAGCCGAGGATCAGCGAGCTGAGCGGGCCGGCGAGCGCGGCCGCCAGCAGCGCGCTGGCGGTCGTGGCGAGCAGGATGCTGGCGGTGGTCGTCCGCGCGAGGCGGTCGCGCTCGTGCTCGGGCGTCTGGAAGTAGAAGCGCACGAAGGCCTCACCGAGGCCGAGGCGCAGCAGGATCGACGCCAGGATGATGAACGTCAGCAGTGTCTCGGCGACGCCGAAGTCCGCGCGGCTCAGCGCCCGCGTGTAGAGCGGCAGGGTGACGAGCGCCAGCGCGGCCGACAGGACGCTCGAGGCCTGGTAGGCCGCGCCTCCGGCCAACAGGCGCTTGAAGAGGCTGGCCACCCGCCGCACGCTACTGTCCGCGCGTGCCGGATCCGCGTGCCCTCCTGCTGCTGCCGCGACCGCTGGAGGGGTTCATCCTCGCCGACCAAGCGCGTGACCTGCTGCGCGCGGAGGGCGTCGTCGCGGCCGATCCGCCGCGCGTCCCATACGGCGCGGTGGCGCGCCTGCCCGGCCCGCTGCGCGACCGGCTCGCGCGCGGCACGGCACGGCGGCTGCTGCGCGCGCTGCGCGGCGACCTGCGCGCAGTGGCGATCTTCCATCCGGTGCAGTGGCCGCTGGCCAGCGCGCTGCTGCAGATGCGACCACAGGCCGAGCTGTGGTACGGGCGCTGGGACCGTTACGAGATGGCCTACGACGCGTCGCCGTCGACGCGCGTGCGGCTGACGCGGCTGCACGAGCAGGCGGCGTCGCGCTCGGCGCTGACGTTCGTCGTCTCCGGCAAGCTCGCCGACCTCGAGCGCGACGCCGGTCGCGAGGCGCAGCTCGTCGGCCTGGCGGCGGATTCGTTCCCCGCGCCCGACCCGGGCAGCGCCGTGGTGGCGGTCTCGCTCGGCCATCTCGGCTGGCGCACGGACTGGGCGCTGCTGCGCGCGGTCGCTGAGCGCATGCCCGAACTCGTGCTGCTGCTCGTCGGCGCCTGGCACGAGGACGAGTGCCCAGACGACGCCGACTTCGCCTGGTGTCGCGCCGCGCCGAACCTCGTCTGGCTGGGCCGGCGCGGCGACGAGGAGGCGGCGCGACTCATCCTCTGCGCCGACGTGGGCATCCTGCCCTTCCGCGTCGAGCCGTTCAACGACGCGGCGCTGCCCTACCGGATCCTGAAGTACGCCCGCCTCGGTCGCCGCACGATCTCCCCGGAGCTCGCGGGCGTGCACACGTGGGACCGCGCCGTCACGACGGCCGCCGATCCCGATGCGTTCGTGGCCGCGCTGCGCGCGCACGCCGGCGCGCGGCTGCGCCCCGACGCCGACCTGCGGGCCTGGGCGCTGGAGCAGACGGCCGAGCGCGTCAACGCGCCGCTGTGGGAGCGGCTGCGGGCGCTCGGGCTGGCGTGAGCCCTACGCGTCGTCGGCGCCGGGCCGCTTGGCGAGCTTGCCGGTGCGCGCCTTCTTGAACGTCGCCAGGCAGGTGACCTCGCGGTCGTCCTGCCTCCAGCTCTGCAGCGTCGGATAGACGAACTTGTAGCCCAACCGCCTGTCGGCGAACGCCTTCGGGGTGGCCTGGCGGCGCAGCCGAGCGCGGCAACCGCGCTGGCCCTTGCCGGAGACCACCTTGAGACCCGGATACCTGTCGCCCTCGACCTTGATGATCGTGAAGACCTCGCCGTCGTGGGGCTTGTCGCAGTCGATGCTGTCGAATGTCTTCACGTCGCCGGTCGTCGCGGTGGCGTCGGCGATGCAGTCGCCGACCTCGAGATCCTTGGCGGAGATCTCCTCGGCGTCCGGGTTCTCCTTCGGCTTGGCATCGAGCTCCTCGGGCGAGACGGTCGCCGTCGGTGTCGCGAACTCGGGGGTGACGTAGGGCTCGTCGTCGCTACCGCCGGCGAACAGCAGGACCAGGATCACCACCACGACCACGAGGAACGTGCCGAAGACGAGCAGCGGGCGCCAGAGTTCGGACAACATCGACCCGCGAGACTAGCGCGCTCGCCCGCGACACACGGCATAGGCGGCGAACGGGCCGTGGACGACCGACGGCGCCGCGGCGGGCGGGCGGTTCGTCGCCCGGCTGACGCCGTCGGCGCGGCCGAAGCGCCGCTCGAACTTCTCGTCGCCCACGATGTAGACCGCGACGGCGCCCGCGGGACGGCCCCCGGCGCGCGTGTGGACCGCACGCGCGCCGGCGTGCAACTGCCAGCGGGCGTCGGGCACGAGGCGGTAGGTCGGAAACGTCAGCGCGCCGCAGCGCAACCCGGCGCGCACCCGCGGCTCGGCGAGCAGGCCGGCCAGCTCGTCGTGCGTGCGGTCGATGAAGCGCAGCTCGTCGTACAGCCGGCCGAAGCTCGCCGCCTTGACCGCGAGAAACGCGATCCCGACCGCCAGCGCGCCGGTCGCCAGAAGCCGCCAGCGCTCGCGCGTCGCGCCGGGCACGAGCGTCGTGAAGCCGAGCACCGCGTAGCCGGCGAGCACACACAGCGCGACCGCCGGCAGCGTGAGGTAGCGCGGGATCAGCGACAGGCCGGCGATGCCGATCGCGACGAACGTGATCACGCCGGTGCCGACGAGCGCGAGCGGGACCGCCATCCGGCGCATGCCCAAGCGCCGTAACGCGAGCACGAGGCCGACCGCTCCCGCCAGCGCGACCGGCGGACGCGCCAGGTCGGCCAGGAATGTGACGAACGACGCGGGCACGTTGCGCAGGCCGCGCTCGCGCCCCAGCGACTGCGCGAGGTCGCTCGTCGCGTGCAGGCTGAAGAGCGGGTCGCCGGTGACGGCGAGGTCGACGAGCGCCCACAGCACGGGCGCGGCGGCGGTGAGCGCGAGCAGCACCGCGCGCTCACGCGGTGCGCGGCCCGGCAGGCACCACAGCCAGTACAGCCCCGCCAGCACCCACGCCTCCGGACGCAGCAGGCCGGCGGCGGCGAGCAGCGCCATCGGTGCCAGCCCGCGCCGTGGCCGGCGCGCCTCCAAGGCGGCCGCCCAGATGACGAGGGCGAGGAACGGCACGTCGACGAACGCCCGCACGGCGTACAGCCCGAAGGCGAAGCTCGACCCGACGAAGACCGCGCCCGCGACGGCGGCGGCGGAACCGAACAGCTCCCTGCCGAGCGCGTACGTGCCCGCCGTCAGCGCGACGAGGCTGAGCATCGTGACGAGCACGAGCAGGCGGTCGGCGTGCTCGCCCGCGAGCGACAGCAGCGCTCCCAGCGCGAGGTACAGCGGATGCTGCGTGGGCGCCGCGTAGTCCTCGAAGCCCGGCGCCAGCCCGTCGAGCAGGTCGCGACCCCAGACGAGGTGGTGGTAGGCGTCGTAGTCGGGGTACGTCGGGACGAGCGCCCACGCGAGCACGGCGCACAGCGCCAGGCCGGCGACCGCCAGGCGCGTCCTCACGGCTCGGGCGCCAGCGCCGCGCCGACCGCCAGCAGCGCCCACGCCAGCGGGTCCTCGAGGAACGCGGCGTAGAGCAGCGTGTGCACGACGAGAGCGACGAAGGCCGCCGCGACCGCCGCGCGCGCGATCGAGCGGCGCGCGGCGCGCAGCAGCGTGGCGATCGCCACGCCGATCAGGGCCAGGTAGAGCGCGAGGCCGCCGAGGCCCTGCTCGGCCGCGACCGTGATCGGGATCGTGTGCGAGGCCGCCGACGCGCGCTCGCTGGACGCCTTCTTTTGCGCGCGGTACTCCGTCTTGAACGCCGCCGCGCCCCAGCCCTGCAGCGGGCGCTCGGACGCCAGCTCGATCCCGCCGTTGACGAGCGACCAGCGCCCGCTGGAGACGCTGTCCGCCGACCCCTCGAGGCCGACCGCGCCGGGCGCCGCGAGCACGACGAGCGCGCCCGCGGCGGCGAACGCGGTCACGATCGCGGCCGCCCGCCGCGTGCCCCAGCGCAGCGCGCCGAGCACGATCAGGCCGGCCATCAGCGCCGTGAAGGACGACTGCGACAGCGTCAGCACGAGGCCGGCCCACAACAGCACGAGCGCGGTGGCGCAGCCGGCGACCAGCGCCGTGCGCCGCGACCACAGCAGCACCGCAACGAGCCCCAGCATGACCGTCACGAGGAAGCGGCCGTAGATGTTCGGATCGAAGAACAGCGAGTTGACGCGGAAGTACGACTCGAACTGGTTTGAGCTGATGACCTTCGGGTTGAGCAGCAGCTCGCGCTTGGCGTACTCGACGAAGCCGATCGCCACGAACGCGGCGGCGAGCACGAGCAGCACGATCAGGCAGCGGGCGGCCAGCTGCTGCGTCCAGCCGATCCGCACGAGCAGCGCGTAGAGCAGCGCGAACGGGACGTAGAAGAAGATCGTCTGCGCGAGCGCGCCGTCGAAGTCGCTCGAGTAGGCGGCCTGCACGGCGTAGAGCACGATCGCGCCCGCCAGCAGCCACTCCAGCAGCCCGCGCTCGTGCTCGCGCCCACCCCGCTCGGTCTCGAGGTCCGCCAGGCCGCGTGGCGGGCGCAGGCGCGGCAGCGCGTAGGCCAGCGCGCCCGCGGCGATCACGAGGTACAGCGGGACGAGCAGGTTCGCCGTGTTGCCGCCGGACTCGATCGGGACGCGGAAGGGCAGCGCCGCCGCCGCGCCGAGTGCCAGCAGCTCGGGCCGGCGCTGGATCGCCAGCGCCCCGAGCGCGAGGACGACCAGGCCGCCGGCGCCCGCGGCGAGCGCCAGCAGCGGGCGCTCGCGCAGCGGCTCGAACTGCGGCGTCGACCAGATGTTCGCGACGAGCAGGACCGGCGTCAGGACGAGCGCACCGAGCATCGCCGCGGCGCGGGCGCGGTCGGAGCGGTGCAGCAGGACGGCGGCCGCGAGCAGCGCCGCAACGACGACGCCAGCGGTCTGGGCGAGGTCGCCGAGGGTTGTGATCGTGCCGATCATCGCTCGCGCAGCAGCGTCCACATGCGGTCGAACAGCTCGCCGAGCTCGCGATCGCCCTGCAGGCTCGCCGAGAAGTCCGGCAGCCCCGGGCGAATCACGAGGCCCTCGCCGAAGCGCGCGGCGACGATCACCTGGCGCGCGCCATCCTGCGTCGCCGCCGCGGCGGCGATCGCGTCGCCGCCGCCGCGCACGTCGAGCGTCTGCTCGAACGTCTCGATGCCCGCGAACTCGCCGCCGGTGCCGGCGAACAGGCCGATCTCGTCGGCGACGTTGACGACGGTAACGGGCGCCGGAGGCCGCACGACCGGCCGCAGGCGCGCGCCGAACAGGTCGCGCTCGGTCGGCAGCGTCGGCGTGATCGCCCGCCCGCCGGGCGTCAGCGTGATGCTGCGTCGCAGCGACTGCGTGCCGACCGACAGCACGTTGCCGCCGCCGCGCACGAAGCTGCGTAGCCGGCGCGCGACGCGGCCGTCGAGCCAGCGCGCGTCGCCGGCGACGATCACCCCGCGGTGGTCGTCGAGCGCCGGGCCCTCGCCGCGCGCGAGCGCGACGTCGGTCGTGAGGTCGTAGCGGCGCCCGTCGCGGTCCAGCTGGGCGAGCAGCAGCGCCTCCTGGCGGCGGATCTGGTCGGGGATACCGTCCTTGACGTAGGGCCGGCCGAGCACGCGCGTCGCGAGGCCGGCGTCGAGCGTGTCCGCGTGGCCGTCGCCGTCGTCGTCGACGGGGTTGCGCCCCTGCCAGGTCGTCACCGGCAGCACGACGAGCACGTCGCGCGAACGCCGGGCCTGCACGACGAGCGGGGTCGCCGTGCGGCGCGCCCGGGTGCGGACCTCGAAGAGGTACAGACCCGACTTGCCGCGCGGCGCGGCGAAGCGCACGCGCCGCGAGCGGGTGCCGCTGCCGCGCTTGCGGACCGCGCTCGAGCCGACGCGGCGCAGGGTCCAGGTGAAGCGCGCACCCGCCGACTCGACCCCGACGAGCGCGTCCTCACCCGCCGTCACGGGCGACGCCGGCGCCCGGGCGCGCAGGTAGCGCACGGTGATCCCACCGCGACCCGGCAGCGGGCGGCCGTACTCGAAGCGCGGCGGCAGCGGCAGCGAGGTGCCGACGTTGCCCGCGCGGTCGCGGGCTCGCACGACGACGAGGTAGGTCCCGGCGGCGACACGGCGACCGGCGGCAGTGCCGTCCCACTCCCAGCGCGTGGCGTCGTCGGCAAGCTTGATCGGCGTTTCGAAGACCGGGCGCAGCGGGCGCACGTCGGTGCGGTACACCTCGATCTCCTTGCGCCGCCCCGGGGCCTGGAGGTGCACCTCGGCCGGGTCGCCGTCGGTGCGCGGCAGCAGCTCGGGTCCGGGGACCCGCTCGGGCCCGATTGAGCTGACGAGCACCCGCGGCGGCTGCGTGTCCTTGACGATGTTGCGCGGGATCACGATCGCGCGGGCCTGACGGCGCAGGTTGACGCGGATGCGGTAGGTGCCGTCGGGCACCATCCGGCCGCTGGCGCGCTTGCCGTCCCAGACGAGCCGCAATCGCTGCTTGGCGCGCAATCGTCGTCCGTCGACCAGCCTGCGGACTGGATCGCCGTCGCTGTTGACGATGGTCGCCGTGACATCGTCTGTGCGCTTGAGGCGAAACGAGAGACGCGCGCGGTCGAAGCGCCCGTCGCGGTTGGGCGAGAAGTACGGCGACTGACGGGTGACGTCCTGCACGAGCGGCGGCGTGCTTTTGAGCTCCTGCGCCGCGAAGAAGGCGCCGAACGTCGCGCAGACGAGCACCGCGAAGACGATGCGGGCCGGCGCGGTCACGTCCGCTGGCTCGGCGCGGCGATCACCGCCGGCAGGCGATACAGCGCGCAGTTGCCGACCGAGCCGCCCGCCGCGCGATCGATCGCGCCGATCGCGCGGATCGAGCCGCCGTGCGTGACCACCAGCGCGGGCAGCGGCCCGCGCGCGACCTCGGCCATCGCGGCACGGACGCGCGCCGCCTGCTCGGCGACGGACTCGCCGCGTGGGAAGCGAAACGTCGGATCGGCCGCGCGCCAGCGCTCCCATTCCTGCGGCACGTCGGCGATGACGTCGGCGATCAGCCGGCCCGACCAGTCGCCCGCGTCGGCCTCCATCAGGCGCTCGTCGACGATCGCCTCGAGCCCGAGCACGTCGCCGACGATCTGCGCCGTCGCGCGGGCGCGCTGCAGTGGGCTCGTGTAGAGCGCCCGCATGCCCTCGTCGCGCAGGCGCTGCGCGAGCGCGCGCGACTGCGCGCGACCGCGCTCGTTGAGCAGCGTGTCGCGCCGGCCCTGGAAGCGAGCGGCCGCGTTGTCGTCGGTCTCCCCGTGGCGCACGAGCAGAACCTCATTCGGGGCGGCCATCCGGACTCCCCCTGGGCGGGCGCTATTCGATCTGGTCGGAGCCGACGGTGACGAGGACGTCCCCGCTGGCGGCGGCCGCCGCGTTGGCGTCGGCGGCCTGCACCGAGCCGCTGTCGATCCCGATGATCTTCGCCACCGCGAGCGCCGCCTTGCGGTGGTCGCCGGTGTAGGAGACGATCGTCGTCGGGACGCTCTGGTTGGCGTTCGTCGCGACCCCGCCGATCGTGAAGCCGTCCTCCTGGATCCGGTTGGCGACGGCCCGCGCCAGCCCCGTCTGCGTCGTGCCGTTGAGCACGGCGACGTCGGTCGCACGGCGCTCGGCGCTCGTGAGCGACGACGAGGAGGAGGACCCCGAGCGCGAGCCGCCGTTGGGGGCTCCCGCGCCGCTGGGAGAACCCTCGAGCGACGGCGTGCTGCCGAAGTTGTTCTCGGGCGGTGGGTTCTCGTCGCTGCCCGTCAGGACGACCACCAGCACGACGGCCACCGCGATCGCGGCGAGCGCCCCCCCGACGATCATGCCCACGCGGGCCCGCGAGACGCCGAAGCGGCGCTCGCCGGCGTCGTCGTCGGAGATCAGACCCGGCGGCGGGGCAGGCGGCGCGGGGAGCGGCTCGGGCCGGGCCGCGGCGGATTCGGTGGTCTCCTGGCTCGTCGAGCCGTTGGCGGGCGCCGCGATCGTGCGCGAGGCGGCGGCGACGCGCGCGGCCGCGGTGGCGGCCGGCGACGTAGCGCTCGGGATCGCGGCGGGCGCGGGCACCGGCGTCGCGGTCACCATCGCCCGGCCGGTGGGCGAGGGTGCCTGCGCTGCGGCCGAGGCGGCGGGCGCGGGCGCGGGCGCGGTTCTCGGCGCGGTCGCCGCGCCGGGCGCCGGGGACGTGGCAGCGCCGGGCACCGGCGGGACCGCACCGGGCGCAGGCGCTGCCGGCGTGGCCGCCCGCGCGAGCTGACCCGGCGGAGGCGGCGCGCCCGGCGCCTGCGCACCGACGCTTGCGTAGACGGCCGCCGTGGCGGCCTGCGCGCGCACCTCGGCGGCCTGCTGCCCAGCGGCGGACGTGGGTGCGATCGGCTGCGCGACGACGCGCTTCTGCGCGTCGGCTTGCACGCGCTCCTCCAACTCGGCGGCGCGCTCGGGGGCGCGACCGGCCCACTCGCGCAGCCGCTTGACCTCCCGCGCCTGCGTGAAGTACAGCAGCGCGAGGACGCCGAGCCCGACGATCGCGGCGAAGCCCGCGTAGGAGCCGACCTGCTCGACGACGCGCTCGGGCGCGGCGGCGATGACCGTCGCGGTCATCGCGAGCACCAGCTTCGCGGTCGCGCCGCGACCTTGGCCGAGCAATGGCGCCCGGTCACGACTGTGCGCCGTCGCTCATCGGTCGTAGTTCAGCAGAGATCACGGCAGCCTCGGGCTCAGAGCGCAGGATCCTAGTGGGAGTAACGTCGGAATTCGCAGACAGCTGTGACACTTTGGCAGCCAGGGCGGCCGCGTCGCCCTCCAGCACGAGCAGGCCGATCTGGTCGAACATCTCGTCGACGACCTGCGGCGGGCGCGGGTTGCGCTCGGCGCGCAGGATCTTCTCGGCGGGCGTCGGCTGCGGGCGCTCGTAGGGGTTGAAGAGCTCCTCGTGGAGCTTCTCGCCCGCCCGCCGGCCGACGATCTCGATCGCGATGTCGCGCTCCGGGTCAAGCCCGGAGAGCTCGATCATCGTCCGCGCGAGGTCGAGGATCCGCACCGGCTCGCCCATCTCGAGCACGTAGATCTCGCCGTGGCCGCTGCCCTTCGTCAGGCCGCCCGCGCGGATGATCATCTGCACGGCCTCCGGGATCGTCATGAAGTAGCGCGTCATCCGCTCGTCGGTCACGGTCACCGGGCCGCCGAGCGCGATCTGGCGCCGGAAGATCGGCACGACGGACCCCGAGGAGCCGAGCACGTTGCCGAAGCGCACCGCGCAGTAGCGCGTGCCGGCGAAGCGCGCCTGCTCGGCCTCCAGCGCGAACTCCGCCAGCGCCTTGGAGGCACCCATCACGGTCGAGGGGTCCACGGCCTTGTCGGTCGAGACGAGGACGAAGGTCTTGACCTTCGCCTGACCGGAGATGCGCGCCATCAGCCGCGTCGCGATCGCGTTGTTGCGCACGGCCTCGACGGGGTTGGACTCCATCAGGCCGACGTGCTTGTAGGCGGCTGCGTGGAAGACGATCGTCGGGCGGTATGCGTCGAAGATCTCGCGCATCCGCTCCTCCTCCTTGCAGTCCGCCAGCACGACGTCGAGCGTGGAGGGATGCACGTGACGGTCGTCCTCGAGCTCGCGCTGGATCGTGAAGAGGTTGTCCTCGGCGTGGTCGAGCAGGATCAGCCGGCGCGGCGCGACGCGCGCGATCTGGCGCGAGAGCTCCTTGCCGATCGAGCCGCCCGCGCCGGTCACGAGCACGACCTCGGGGCTGAGGTACGCGCCGACGCGGTCGAGCTCCATGCGCACGGGCTCGCGGCCGAGGATGTCCTCGATCTGCACGTCGCGCACCTGGCGCACGGCGGTGGCGCCGCTCTGCAGCAGCTCGAAGACCGTCGGCAGCGTGCGCACCGGGATGCCGCGCTCGCGGCAGGAGCGCACGACGTTCGCGCGCAGGATGCCGGGCGCGGAGGGGATCGCGATCGTGACCTCGTCGGGCTCGACCTCGTCGAGGATGCGCCCGAGCTCGCTCGTCGTGCCGAGCACCCGCACGCCGTCGACGCGCAGGCGCCGCTTCAGCGGATCGTCGTCGATGAAGCCGACCGGCTTGAGCCGCAGCTCGGGGTTGCGCAGGATCTCGCGCAGGACCAGACGCCCGCCGTCGCCGGCGCCGACGATCAGCAGGCCGCGGGCGTCCTTGCGCGCGCGAAAGCCGCGCAGCGGGCGCTCGTAGACGGTGCGCGCGAGGAAGCGCGCGCCCCCGATGAAGGCCAGCATGAGCAGCAGGTGCAGCGCGAGCACGCCCGACGGGGTGGTGACCGTCGTCTTGAAGTCGTCCACCGAGCGCGTGACGGGCTTGAGGACGGCGATGTACACCAGCAGCAAGAGCGCCGCCACGACGACGGCCTGGACGATCGCGGCGTAGTCGCGCTGGGTGACGTAGCGCCACCACTTTCCGTACAGGCCGAAGCACGCGAAGATGACCAGCGAGCCCACGATGACAGGCAGGAACGTCGCTTCGAACAGGTCCTCGTAGCGCTGCGGGACGCCTGCGGGGCCGTCGAAGCGCAGCTGGTAGGCCAGCCAGTAGGCAAGCGCGACCAGTACCCCGTCGACCGCGAGCTGGGGCATCGAGTGGCGGTGGAGCGGGAGGGCCGCCGAACGGATCCGTCGGCGCATCGCACAGGATTGTACGTCGATCGGCGGCGGTTGGGCCGCGCGCCCCGGCGCTGTCATCATCGGCGCGTGGGCTGCAGCGGCGCGTAGCGCCTATCGGGTGGCGTGGTCCTCGGCCGGCCGCGCCAGCAGCGCGGCCAGCACGGCCGGGTCGCGGCGCACGCGGACGCCGGCGCGCTCGCCGGCCGGCCGCTTCGTCAGCTCGACGTCCTGCGCGCGCTCGAGCACCTTCAGCCGGCCCTCCGCGATCAGGCGCTCGTCAACCGCGCCGAGGCGGCCCTGGAACGTCGTCCAGACCGGCGTCCCGAGCGCGACGGCCTCGCGGTTCATCGTTCCGCCGGCCGACACGACGAGGTCCGCGTAGGCGATCAGCGACTGCGCGTCGATCGCCTGCGCGGGAACCACGAAGCCGCTGTCGCGCAGCTCCTCGCGCTGCTGGGGCGTGCGCGGCAGGACCACCGTCTGCGAGCCGCGCAGGCGCTCCAGGACGCCGCCGAGGACGTCGTTCTCGAAGCGGTGATACAGCGACACGGCGGGCGGGGTGCGGACGACCGCGATCGGCTCGGCGGCATCGAGGCCGAGCTCGCCGAGGACCGCGGGGTCGGGAGCGAAGTCGGCGAGGTAGTACTCCTCCTTCAGGCCCGCGTAGGCGGCGATCTTGGCCGCCGTCGCGCCGTAGCGCGCCAGGCGCCGCGGCGGGATCGCCTCGGGCACCACGACGGTCTGCGCGAGGCGGCAGTTGACCGTGTGCTGGACTGCCGCCCACTCGTAGTCGAACATCGTCGAGCAGGGGATCCGCAGCAGCCGCGCGGCGACCGTGACGTCGTTTGATCCATGCCCCAGCGCGAGGTCGAAGCGCTCGCCCCGGGCCCAGCGCGCGAGCGCTGTCGAGCGCGAGACGAGCCCGAGGCCCTTCGCCGCGAGCTGGCCGCCGCGATGGCGGCCGACGACGGTGTGGCCGATCCCGAAGCGCTCGAGCAGGCCGAGCGTCTGGGCGAAGTCGCGCGCGGTGATCGCGACGTCGTGGCCCTGCGCGCGCAGCCGCTCGACGATCGGCCGCAGCACGAGCACGTGCGGGCTGTTGGTGAGGTCGACCCAGACGCGCATCCGGGCGCCGAGGCTATCCGGTGGCGCGACGTCCACGGGATCCGCACACATCGGTCGCGCGCGCTCGATAGCCTGCGCGCCGCGTGTTCGTCGTCGCCTCCCTGACGGACCCGATCGTCGAGTTCGCGACCAACGTCGTCGCCGACCTCGGCCTTCCGGGCGTCTTCATCCTCATGCTCCTCGAGAGCGCCTGCATCCCGATCCCGAGCGAGGCGACGATGCTGTTCGCCGGCTTCAACGTCAGCGAGGGCGAGTACAGCCTCGTCGCGGTGACGCTCGTCGGCTCGCTGGCGAACCTCGTAGGCTCGTGGGTCGCCTACGCCGTCGGCTACTACGGCCGCGTGGACCTCATCGAGAAGCACGGCCACAGGCTCTTCATCAAGCCCCACCACCTGGCGATCGCCGACCGCTGGTTCGAGCGCCACGGCGACGCGACCGTCTTCTTCACGCGCATGCTGCCGATCATCCGGACGTTCATCTCGCTGCCGGCCGGCGTCGCGAAGATGCCGTTCATCCGCTTCTCCGTGCTGACGTTCCTGGGCTGCCTGCCGTGGGTCTTCATGCTGACGTTCATCGGCCAGCAGGTGGGCGAGAACTGGACGGACTGGAAGGACTCGCTGCACTACTTCGACTACTTCGTGGCCGCCTGCATCATCGTCGGCATCGGCTACCTGATCGTCAAGCGCCGCCGTGGCGGCGGCGGCGGTGCAGCGGTGGGACCGGACGGTTTGGCCGATCCGGCAGCCGATGCCAGCGGCCGCTGACGAGCCGCGCCTGCGCACCCGCGACGCGATCGCCCTCGGGCTGCTGCACGGACCGGCCGAGCTGCTGCCGGTCTCCTCGTCGGGCCACGTCGCGGTCGTGCCGTGGCTGTGCGACTGGCCCTACGGCCGCCTGGACGGCGAGCTGCGCAAGGCGTTCGAGGTCGCGCTGCATGCGGGGACGGCGGCGGCGCTGCTGGTCGGCCTGCGCGACGAGGTCGCCGAGGCCGGGCGCGAGCTCGACCGGCGGCGCATCCAGCTCGTCGTGCTGAGCTTCGTGCCGCCGGCGATCGTCGGCTTCGTCCTGGAGCGCCCGATCGAGCGCCGGCTGGGCACGCCGGCGACGGTCGCCGCGGGGCTCGTGCTCGGCTCGCTGGCGATGGCCGCGGCGGACATGACGAGCGGTGGCCGGCGGCGGCGCGACGAGGCCGGCGCGCGCGACGCGCTCTGCCTCGGGCTGGCGCAGGCCTGCGCGCTCATGCCGGGCGTGTCGCGCAACGGCGCGACGCTCGCGGCGGCGCGGGCGCGCGGCTTCGCGCGCGAGGACGCAAACGTGCTGTCGCGCCACGTCGCGCTGCCGGTCATCATCGGCGCGACGCTGCTGAAGGGCACACGGCTGGCGCGGCGCGGCCTGCCCACCGGCACCGCCGGGGGGTTCGGCGCCGGGATCGTCGCCTCGTTCGCGACGACGCTGCTGTCGATCAGGGTCATCCGCGCGGTCGAGCGCGACCGCTCGCTGCTGCCCTACGCGGCGTACCGGCTGGGCCTCGCGGCGCTGGTGGTGCGACGGCTGCTGCGCGCGCGGGGCGCAGGCTCACTGCGCTAGGTTCGCTCGCAGTGGCCCCCGACGACGCCTACGCAGCGGCCGGCGTATCGATCGCCTCCAGCGACGCGGGCGTGCGCGCGCTCGTCGACGTCCTGCGCACGATCGACACCGGGCGGCCGAGCCGCTCGCTGCTGCGCTCCGGCCACTACGCCAGCGTCCTGCAGATCTCCCCCGACCTGGCGCTCGCGCTGTCGACCGACGGGGTCGGCTCCAAGCTCGTCGTCGCCGAGCAGACCGGCCGCCTCGGCACGGTCGGGATCGACTGCATCGCGATGAACGTCAACGACCTTGTCTGCGTCGGGGCAGAGCCGCTGGCGATGCTCGACTACCTCGCCGTCGAGCAGCCCGACCCCGCCGCGCTGGCCCAGATCGCCAGAGGCCTGAAGATCGGTGCCGAGGATGCCGGCATCGAGATTCCCGGCGGCGAACTGGCGGTCCTACCCGAGCTCATCCGCGGACATCCGAGCCCCAACGGCTTCGACCTCTGCGGCGCGGCGTTCGGCACCGTCGCACCCGAAGCGATCGTCACCGGCACGACGATCGTTCCCGGTCATGCGCTGATCGGCCTGCCGTCCAGCGGGCTGCACTCCAACGGCTACACGCTTGCGCGCCATGCCCTGCTCGAGCAGGGTGGGCTGCAGCTCGACGACACGCCGCCCGAGCTCGGCGGCGCCTCGGTCGCCGACGCGCTGCTCGAGCCGACGATCATCTACGTGCGGGCGATCCTCGAGCTGATCGCGTCACCGCTGGACGTGCACGGCCTCGCGCACATCACCGGCGGCGGCCTGACGAACCTCCTGCGCCTCAACGACGGCGTCGGCTTCGCGATCGAGGCGCCGCTGCCCGTCCCGCCGGTCTTCGACCTGATCGCCGGCTGCGGCAGCGTCGCGGACGCCGAGATGTGGGAGGTCTTCAACATGGGCTGCGGCTTCGTGGCGGTCGTCGCCGAGGCGGATGCCGAGCAGGCCGCCGCGCTGCTGTCGGCGCGTCACCCCGGCAGCGCGCGGATCGGCACGGTCACCGAACGCGGCGGGCAGATCGAGCGCGCCTAGTCCGCGACGGACCCGCGTCCGAGCGTGCGCACGAGCCGCCCCGTCGCCGGGTTCCACAGGCACACGTTGCAGTCCTCGCCGGCGCTCGCCAGGCGCTGGCCGTCGGGCGAGAACGCCAGCCCCCAAACGGAGTCGGTGTGCGCGGCCAAGGTCGCGATCTGCACGCCGCTGCCGGCCTCCCAGAGGCGCACGGTCTTGTCCTCGCCCGCGCTGGCGAGCGTGTGCCGGTCGGGCGAGAAGGCAACCGCCGAGACCCAGTCGGCGTGGGCCTCGAGGACCGCGACCTGCGCGCCGTCCTGCCACAGGCGCACCGTGCCGTCGTCGCCGGCACTGGCCAGCTGGCCCCCGCCGGGCGCGAACGCGACGGAGCGCACCCAGCTCGTGTGGCCCTCGAGCACCGCCTGCGCCGCCCCGGTCGCGGGATCCCACAGGCGCACGGTCCCGTCGCCGCCGGCGCTGGCCAGCGTCGCGCCGTCGGCGGAGAACGCGAGCGCGCGGACGCGGCCGGCGTGGCCCTCGATCACCAGCGTCTGCTCGTGCGTGGCCGGATCCCACAGGCGCACCTTGCCGTCGCCCCCGGCACTCGCCAGCGCGCCACCGTCGGGCGCGAACACGACGGCGCGGACGCGGCCCGCGTGGCCTTCGAGGACCGCCACCTGGCGGCCGCTCGCCGGATCCCACAGGCGCACCATCGCGTCGTCGCCGCCGCTGGCCAGCAGCGTGCCCGCCGGCGCGAACGCGACCGCGCGAACCCGGCCGGGGTGGCCCTCGAGCAGCCGCGTCTGGCGCCCGGTGACGGGATCCCACAGCCGCACCGTCCCGTCGTTGGCGGCGCTCGCGAGGGTCGCGCCGTCGGGCGAGAACGCGACCGCGCGAACGACGCTCGTGTGCCCGTCGGCGGGCGGGCGGGCGGGCGGCGGCGTCCCGGCGCGCGTACCGAGCGCGGCCTCGAGCTCGGCCACGCGCTGTTCGAGCTGCTCGACGCGCTCGGCGAACGTCTTAGGCTGCTGCGCGCTCATCGCGAGGCGCAGCTTATGCGAGTTGCCACAGCTCGCCGCGCGGGGTACGAGCCGGGAGAGGATGCTCGTGCACCATCCGCGAATAGGTCATGACGTGCGCAACCCCCGCCCGAATGCACAATAGGACCATGGCATCGCCCGTCGGCACGCTGCTGTCCAAGCGCTACCGCCTCGACGCCCAGGTCGGCAAGGGCGGCATGTCAACGGTCTACCGCGCGTTCGACACGGTGCTCGAGCGTCAGGTCGCGATCAAGCTCATGCACCGCGAGATCGCCGGGGACTCCGATCAGCTCGAGCGCTTCCGGCGTGAGGCGCGCGCCGTCGCGCAACTCAACCACCCGCACATCGTGGGCGTCATCGACGCCGGCGAGGAGAGCGAGCAGGAGGACGGCTTCGCGACGCCGTACATCGTCTTCGAGTACGTCGAGGGCGAGACGCTCAAGCAGCGCATCAGGCGCAACGGGCGCCTGCCGATCGCGGAGTCGCTGGCCTACGCGATCGAGACCGCGCGGGCGCTGGGCGCCGCCCACGAACGCCAGATCGTGCACCGTGACGTCAAGCCCCAGAACGTGCTCATCGACGAGGAGGGCGCGGCGAAGGTCACCGACTTCGGGATCGCGCGGACGCTGCACCAGGAGGGGCTGACGGCCGACGGCCGCGTGCTGGGCACGACCGATTATGTCTCTCCTGAGCAGGCGCTCGGCCACCCGGTGTCGGGTCAGTCGGACCTCTACTCGCTGGGGATCGTCCTCTTCGAAATGCTCACCGGCGACGTCCCGTTCAAGGGCGAGAACCAGATCGCGGTAGCGATGAAGCACGTCCGCGAGCAGCTGCCCGACGTGCAGATCCGCCGGCCCGAGGTGTCCGCCACGCTCGCCGCCGTGCTCGACCGCGCGACCGACAAGGAGCTCGATCGCCGCTATCCCGACGCGCGCGCGATGATCGCCGACCTCGAGGAGGTGCTGGCGATCGAGACCGCGCGGACCGGCCACGTGACGGGCGAGGCGACGACGGTGCTGCGCAGCCTGCCCGAGACGACCCGCCGCCGCGTGCCGCTGCGCGCGCGCAGCTCGACGAAGGCGCTGCTCGGGCTGCTCGTGCTCGTCATCGCGGCGGCGATCGCGCTTGCCTACGCAGCGGCGCAGCGCACCGAGCGCGGGACCGGCGAGCGCAGTGGGGTCGCGCCGACGCCGAGCGGGCTGAAGCCGGTGAACCTGGGCCAGCGCTCCGTATCGGACTTCGACCCGTCCGGCGGTGACGGCGAGCACCCCGAGCAGACCAGCGCGCTCGTCGACGGCCTGCTCACCACGACGTGGGCGACCGAGCGCTACGACGACGGCGTGCTGAGCAAGGACGGCGTCGGCGTCGTCATCGACGCGTCGCCCGGCGTCGCCGCGCGCAAGCTCACGATCCGCACGCCGACCCCCGGCTTCGAGGCCTCGATCTGGGTCGCGCGCGACGACCCGCCGTCGACCGCGCCGCCGCAGGGCTGGACGCGCGTCAGCTCGCCCACGACGAAGATCGATACCCGCGAGGTGATCGACCTCGACACGGCCTCCAACCGCTACCGCCGCTACCTCGTGTGGATCACGAAGCTGCCGCCGGAGGAGAAGGTCGTGCGGATCTCCGAGCTGCTGCTGTACCGATGATCACGAGCGCACGGGCAATCGTGCGGGCCCGCTAGAAGCGGTAGCTGCGCTCGAGCGCGTGGCGCTCGAGCGCGAGCTCGCAGAGGCGCTCGACGAGCTGCGCGTAGGGCAGGCCGCTGGCCTCCCAGAGCTTCGCGTAGACGCTGGTCGGGGTGAAGCCGGGCATCGTGTTGAGCTCGTTGAGCAGCACCTGCTCGCCCTCGACGAAGAAGTCCGCGCGGGCCAGGCCCGAGCAGCCGAAGCGGCCGAACGCCTCGACGGCCAGCGCCTGCAACCGCTCACGCGCGGTGGCGGAGATCTGCGCGGGCACGCGCAGCTGCATCCCGCCCGGCTCGTACTTGGCGGCGTAGTCGTACCAGTCGGCGGCGATCACGATCTCGCCGGGCTCGGAGGCCTGTGCGTCGCGCGCGGAGCCGAGCACCGAGCACTCGACCTCCGCGCCCGTGCTCATCGCCTCGACGATCACGCTCGGGTCGTGGACGAACGCCGCGTCGAGCGCGGCAGCGATCTGGTCGGCGGCCGCGACCTTGGCGATCCCGACGGACGAGCCCAGCCGCGCGGGCTTGACGAACACCGGCAGGCCGAGCGCACCCAGCTCGTCGAGCACCGCTGCGCGCTCGCGTTCCCAGCGCGCCGCGTGCACGCCGGCGTAGTCGACCTGCGCGATACCCGCCTGCGCCATGAGGTCCTTCGCGACGACCTTGTCGAGGCAGACCGCCGACGCAAGGACGCCCGAGCCGACGTAGGGCACGTCGAGCAGCTCGAGCAGCCCCTGCACCGTGCCGTCCTCGCCGAACGGCCCGTGCAGGACCGGAAACGCGACGTCGGCGTCCAGCAGCCCGCGGCCCATGGCCAGCGTCAGCTCCTCGCCGTCCCGCCGCCACGTCCCGTCGCGGTGGAGCGTCACCGCCACGACCTCGTGACCGGCGGCGCGCAGGCCGGCGGCGACGCCCTCGCCGCTGGCCAGCGACACGTCGTGCTCTGACGAGCGGCCGCCGCGCAGCACGGCGACGCGCATCAGGTCCGAGGACGCGGCCAGGCGGTGATCGGCGCCCGGGGTTTCGGGTGGACGGTTATGAGACGAAGCACTAGGGCGCGGGCGCGGGCGTCGTCGTACCCGGCGCGGTCGGCGTCTGCGGGCCCGGCTCGGGATCCAGCGCCGGGTCAAAGCGCCCGACCGTGATCGTCACCGTCGAACCGCGGTCGACCCTGTCACCAGACCCGGGGGACTGCTTCTGCACGACATCGTCCTTGTCGGGCGAGTCGACATCGACGTCCTCGACCGTGATCTTGAAGCCGCGGCCCGACAACTGGTTTGTCGCGAAGTCCTGCGATCGCCCGACGACGTTGGGGACCGCGATCCGCTTGAGCTCGATCGCGACGCTCAGCGTCACCGTCGAGCCGCGCGCCAGGTTCCCGCTCGTGGGCTTCTGCGCGAGCACCGTGCCCGGCTCGGCCTTGCCGTCCTCCTTCTCCAGCACGACGACGCGGAAGGCTTCGAGCGCGGCGCGCGCCTCGTCCTCGCTCTTGCCGGTGACGTCGGGCACCGGCAGGCGCTCGGGGCCCGAGGAGACCTCGATCGTCACGGCCTTGCCGCGCTCGAACAGGCCGCCGTCCGGCGACTGCGCCACGACGCGGTCGATCCGCACCTTGTCCGACGCGACCCGCTCCTCGTTGACGTGGAAGCCGGCCTCGCGCAGCACCCGGCTCGCCTCGGCGCGCGTGTCGCCGACGACGCGGGGCACGTCGGTGATCGCGGGGCCGTCGGAGACCGTGATCGTCACGCGCGCGCCTTCGTCGGCGGTCGTTTTTCCTTCGGGGTCCTGGCCGATGACGGTGTTCCGCGGGCGGTCGGAGTTGTCGCGCACGGCAACGACCTCGAAGCCCTCGTTGCGCAGCCGCTGCTGCGCGACGGAGATCGAGCTGTTGACCACGTTTGGCACCTGCACGCGCGACGGCGACAGGACCGAGACGAGCAGGAGGACCAGGCCGACCAGGCCGAGCGCTCCGAGCAGCAGCCACGGCCACCGCTTGCGGGGGCGGCGGGGTTGGCCTGGCGGGGGGGCCACGGCGGCGGCCTCGCGCGGCTCGTAGGGCGGCGGCTGCCCGGGGTAGACGCCCGTCAGCAGCGGCGGTGGTCCGACGGGTGGCGGCGCGATCAGGCCCGCGCCGATCGCCGCGGCGCTCGGCAGCGCCGCGGCCGCGGCCTCGTCGGCGGCGATCGCCGACGACGACGGGATCCGCGAAGCGGCCGCGTCGAGCGCCGCGATGAACTCGTCGGCGTCGCCGAAGCGCTCGCGCGGGTCCTTCATCAGCGCGCGCAGCACGACCGCCTCGAGCTCAGGCGTCACCCCGGGGTTGATCTGGCGCGGCGCGACGGGGGCCTCGTTGACCTGCTTGAGCGCGATCGTCACCGCCGAGTCGGCCTCGAACGGGACCTTCCCGGTCAGCAGCTCGTAGAGGATGATCCCGATCGAGTAGAGGTCCGAGCGCGCGGTGACGGCATGGCCCTGGGCCTGCTCGGGCGACAGGTACTGCGCGGTGCCCATGATCGAGCCGGTCTGCGTCATGTCCGACGCGCCGGCGCGGGCGATCCCGAAGTCCGTCACCTTTGCGCGGCCTTCGTCGTCGACGATGACGTTCTGCGGCTTGAAGTCGCGGTGGATGACGCCGCGGCGGTGCGCGAAGCGCGCGGCGCGCAGGATCTGCACGGTGAGGTCGACCGCGCGCGCCGGGGGCAGCCAGCCTTCCTCCGTGACGATCTGCTTGAGCGTCTGACCCGCGACATACTCCATCGCGATGTACGACGTGCCGTCCCACTCGCCGCGGTCGTAGACGGCAACGAGGTGCTGGTGTTGCAGGCCCGCCGCCGAGGATGCCTCGCGCTTGAAGCGCTCGACGAACTCCTCGTCGGCCGCGAAGCGCTCGTGCAGGACCTTCAGCGCGACCTTGCGCCCGAGCTGCAGGTCGGTGGCGCAGTAGACCTCCGCCATGCCGCCCGATCCGATGTGGGCGACCACCTGGTAGCGCTCGTCGACGACGGCGTCCGTCTCCAGGCCTCCTCTCATCGCGAGCGCCCCCCGCTCGAGCCGGCATCCACCAGCGGGCGGCCATGGCGCGCTGTCATCGCAGCAGCTCCTGCATGACCTGCTTGGCGATCGGCGCCGCGACGACGCCGCCTTGGCCGCCGATCACGTTCTCGAGCGTCACCGCGATCGCGACCTTCGGCGCCGAGCGCGGAGCGAAGCCGACGAACCACGGCTGGTTGATGCGGCGCGCGATGTTCAACTCCGCGGTGCCGGTCTTGCCGGCCACCTCGATGCCCTCGAGCGCCGCGGCCGTGCCCGTACCTTCACGCACGACATCGCTCATCATCTGCGTGAGCTGCCCGGCGGACTCGGCGGACATGACGCGCTCGCTCGCCTTGGGCTCGATGCGCTCGACGACCCGCCCGTCGGTGTCGACGATCCGGCTCGTGATGTGCGGCGCCATCCGCACGCCGCCGTTGGCGACCGTCGCGGCGACCATCGCCATCTGCAGCGGCGTCACCCGCAGGCGCTCCTGGCCGATCGCGACGCGGCCGATGTCGACCCGCCGCGAGCTCGCCGGGATCAGCGCGTTGCGCCTGAGGTCGTAGACGCCGCTGGCGAACATCTGCGCGTCGGGATAGTCCATCGGGGGGTCGGAGCCAAAGCCAAAGCGCTCCATGTACTGCGCCATACGGTTGCGCCCGAGCCTCTGGGCGACCTGGGCCCATACCGTGTTGACCGAGTTTGTCAGCGCTGTCGTCAGCGGAATCGCACCGAACTGCCTGTCGGAGAAGTTCTTCAGCGGTACACCGGAGACGATGATCGGTGACTTGCCGGACACCGTGGACTGCGGCGTGAACTCGCCCGAGTCCAGCGCCGCCGCGGCGGTCACGACCTTCATCGTCGAGCCTGGCGCGTAGCCCGCCTGCGTCGCGCGGTTGAACAGCGGCGAGTTCGGCGCCTGCGACAGCCGGCTGTAGTTCGCCGGCCGGCGCAGCGCGTTGGGGTCAAAGCCGGGCGTGCTCGCCATCACGCGGACCTTGCCTGTCGCCGGCTCGAGCGCCACGACCGAGCCGCGCCGGCCGTCGAGCGCGTTCAGCGCCACCTGCTGGGCGCGCGGGTCGAGGTTCGTGACGACGTTGTCGCCGACGCGGCGCTCCCCGCTGAGATCGTCGACGATCGACGTGACCTCGTCCTTCTCGCCGACGAGCGCGGCGTTGCGCTCGCGCTCGAGGCCCGCCCGCCCGATGCCGAGCGCGTAGTCGTAGCCGAGCACGTGGGAAAATCGCCGGGCGCGGGCGCTGTAGCGGCGCTGGTAGAGCCCGTCCTCGTCCTTGACCGAGCGCGCCAGCAGCGACCCGTCGCGCGCGCGGATGACGCCGCGCTTGATCTGCGCCTGCTCGATCTGCGGGCGCTTGTTGAGCGCGTTGTCGCGGTACTCCTCGGCGTTGATGACGCTGTTGTAGCTCGTCATGCCGACCAGCGCCGCGAACAGCACGAGGACGAGGCCGAAGAGCTTGAGGATCGGCGCGTTCACGGGTGCGCGGCCTCGCGTCGCGCGCGATCGGAGACGAGCAGCAGCAGCGCCAGCAGGATGAAGTTCGCGACGATCGAGGAGCCGCCGTAGGAGATGAAGGGCAGGGTCACGCCGGTCAGCGGGATCAGCTTCGTGACGCCGCCGACGATGACGAAGACCTGCAGCGCGAGCACCGCCGTCAGCCCCGTCGCGAGCAGCTTGGAGAACGAATCGGTCGCGAGCATCGCCGTCTTGAACCCGCGCTCGACGATCAGCAGGTAGACGAGCAGCACCGCCACGGCGCCCAGCAGGCCCAGCTCGTCGGTGATGACGGCGTAGATGAAGTCCGTGTGCGCGGCCGGCAGGATCGCCGGGTTGTCGCCGAGTTGGATGATCGCCTGGCCGAAGCCCTGGCCGAAGAAGCCGCCGTCGGCCTGCGAGAAGATCGACTGCGCGACCTGGTAGCTGCCGCCGACCTCGCGCTGGAACAGGTCGGGGTCAAACGGGTCCAGCCACGCCTCGACGCGGCTCTCGATCGTCGGCCGGATCGCGTACAGCGCCCGCGCGCCGAGCGCGAAGAGGCCCAGGCCGATCAGCACGAACGAGATCCGGTTCGTCGCGACGTAGACGAGCGCGAGGAAGCCGCCGAAGAACATCAGCGACGAGCCGAGGTCCTGGATGACGAACAGCAGCAGCATCGCGGTTCCCCAGACGGCGAGCAGCGGCCCGAGGTGCTTCAGCGGCGGGAACGTGATCCCGGCGAACCGGCGCGCGCCGATCACGAGCACCTGGCGCGTGTCGCGCAGGTAGGACGCGAGGAAGATCACGATCGCGATCTTCGCCAGCTCGGCGGGCTGAAACGAGATCGGGCCGGCGTCGAAGGACAGGTAGGCGCCGTTGACCGGGTTGCCCAGGCGCGGCAGCAGCAGCAGCAGGATGCCGCCGAGCGCGATGACGTAGCGGTAGCGCTCCAGCACGCGGTGGTCGCGGCGCAGCGCCACGATCGTCACGGTGAAGAAGATCAGGCCGACGACGAACCACTGCGCCTGCTCGCGCGCGAGCTCCTCGTCGAGGCGGTAGAGCATCACGAGGCCGAAGCAGGCGAGCACGGCGACGAGCGGGAAGAGGTACGGGTCGGCGTCGGGCAGCGTCATGCGCAGCACGAGGTGCGCGGCGAGGCACAGCGCCAGGAAGATCGCGCCGTAGGTCAGCGACAGGTCGTTGAGCAGGTTCTCGCGCTGGATGAACACCGCGGCGAAGCCGGCGGTCAGCAGCAGCGATGCCGGGATCAGCGCGAAGAGCTCGCGGTTGCGCGCGTTCATGACTGCGCGCCATTGGTCGTCGTGGTATGCGTAACAGGTCTCATCGCATGTCCTCGCTACGACGCGACGCGACCGCGCTCGAGCTCGCGGACGAGATCGGACGCGTCGTCGTGCGAGCGCAGGGTGTGGTCGACGAGTTGCTTGCGGCGGCCGGCGGGCAGCGTCTGCAGCGGCACGCCGGAGACGTAGTTGACCTTGTAGAGGTCGACCCCCGCGGGCAGCGTGTACGGCAGCCCGCGGTAGAGCGTCACGAAGCCTTCGTCGTTGGTACCGATGAAGAAGACGGCCTGGTTGGCGCTGTAGGCGCCGAAGCCGAGCGGTAGCGCGATCAACGCGAGGATCGCAAAGACCTTGACGAGGCGGCGCGTGCGGCGCGCGTGCGGCGCGGGCGCGGCCGGCGTGCTCGGGCGCATCCGCCGGCTCGTGGGGGCGCGCGCCGTCGCCGTCGCCGCGCCCGACGCGCCCGTCCCGTCACCGCGCTGGGAGCCGGGCGGCACCTCACCGATCGCCGCCTGCACGTCGGAGGTCGTCAGCGCGCCGGCGCCACCGGTCGACGTCGGCTGCTCGCGGGCGGCGTCGGACGCGGCGCCGACCTCCTCGAGGCGAAAGAGGATCACGGTGATGTTGTCGCGGCCGCCGGCCTCGTTGGCGGCATCGATCAGCGCGCGGCCGCCCTCGCGCAGCGAGGTCGCCGCGCGCACGATCTCCGCGACGCGCTCCTCGGGGACCATCGACGTGAGCCCGTCGCTGCACAACAGGTAGACGTCACCCTCCGCGCCGCGCCAGGACGACGTGTCGACCAGCACGTCGGGCTCAGGCCCCAGCGCGCGCGTGATGATCGAGCGCTGCGGGTGCTCGTCGGCCTCCTGCGCCGTGAGCTGGCCACGGCGGCGCATCTCCTCGACGAGCGAGTGATCCTCGGTGAGGCGCACGAACTCGTCACCGCGCAGACGGTAGGCGCGCGAGTCGCCGACGTGGGCGATCGCAACGTCGTGCTCGCCGACGTGCGCCGCCGTGATCGTCGTGCCCATCCCGGCGCGCTCCTGCTCGGCCTGCGACATCTGGTGGATGCGCGAGTTGGCCTCGTGTACGCGCGCGGCGAGCAACTCCTCGCCGCTGCGGCCGTCGTCGGACCCCAGGCCGCGCTCGAAGACCTCGACGGCGAGCCGCGAAGCGACCTCGCCGGCCTGCGCGCCGCCCATCCCGTCGGCCACCACGAACACCGGCGAGCGCGCGTAGTAGGAGTCCTCGTTCGCGCGCCGGGCGCGGCCCGTGTCGGAATGCGAGAAGTGGTCGGCGACGCGCAGCATGGATCAGGGGTGGGTCTTCTGCGGACGTGGCGCCCGGCATCTGCGGTGGAACGTCTGGAGAAGGCCCACTAGCTCAACTGTCGTAGGTGAATGTCGAGTCGCCGATCCGGACGCGGTCGCCGGCGTGCAGCGGCCGCGGGCCGCGCAGCAGCTCGTCGTTGAGGTAGGTGCCGTTCGTCGAGCCGAGATCCTCGATGACGAGGATCGCGCCCTGGCGCGTGAGCCGTGCGTGACGCGACGAGGCAAACGGATCCTCGAGCTGGATCTCGACGTCGCCGCGCCCGAGCGTCGCGCCCCCGCCGATGTCGTAGGCCATGCCACGCGACAGCCCCGGGACCGACTCGACGACGAGTCGCGGGCTCGAGCTGCCGTCGCCGTCGAGCACGTTGAGGCTCGACGCCGGGTGCATCCCGGTCGCGTCGGCCGGCCCCGGGGCGCGCGCGCCACCGAACGCCCCGCGGCGCAGATCCTTCAACGCGCTGCGCGAGACCCACAGCAAGAAGAGGTAGAGCACGGCCAGGAAGGCAAACTTCAGGCCGACGGAAACCGGTTCGAGCATTCGGGCTTGAGCCTAGATGGTCCACTGGGCAGCGAGCGTCGCCGCTACCGACTAGTCCAGCTCGAACGTGATCTGCGCGGTGCCGAGCGCGATGCTGTCGCCGGGCTGCAGCGGCGCGGCTCCCTGGATCCTGCGGCCGTTGACGACCACGCCGTTCGTCGAGCCGAGGTCGGCGATCGTCCACGCTCCCGCGGCCATGGGCAGCACCTCCGCGTGACGGCGCGACACGTTGGCGTCGGCCAGGACGACGTCGCACTCGCGGCTGCGCCCGACCAGCGCGCCGCCGGGCGGGATCACGTGCCGGCGCCCCTCGGCGAGCAGCAGCGCCCGGGTCGGACGGGGCCCCTGCAGCTCCTCGACGGGCGCGCGCAGCCGTCCCGCGGTCGAGTAGATCATCGTGTTGCCATGATCGGCCTGCTCGGGCTCGGGGACCGCAGGATCCTCCGACGGGCGCACGAGCCGTGCCTGGATGCCGAACTCGCCCAGCGCCAGGCGTTCGTCGGTGCGAAACTCGATCTGCGGTCGCGAGGGCAGCGCCAGCCGCTCGGTCCGCGCATGCTCGAGCAGGTAGGCGCTCAGCTCCTCGATCAGCGAGGTTTCGACGCCCTCCAGGCGCGAGCGGTCCTCCGGCGACAGGTAGACGATGTACTCGTTGGGGACATAGATCCGCGAGACCGACACGGTCTTGTGCTCGTCCATCTCGCGGGCGAGCTTGCGGGCCAGCTCGACCGGCCGCACCTCGGATCTGAAGACGCGCCCGAAGGTGCCCTCGACGAGGTCGGTGAGCTTGGCCTCGAGGTTGCGCAGGACGCTCATGCCGGGGGTTCATGCTACGGGTGAGGGGACTACCCGTTTGGTCTAGGCACGACCGCGCACCGCGCGCGCGGCGACCGCGATCACACCGCCGACCAGCGCGCCGGCGACCAGGCCGCGCGGCGGATCGAGGACGAGCGCCTCCGACAGCGCCTGCGTCGCGGCGGCCAGCGCCGCGGCCCAGCCGGTCACCGCGACGATGTCCAGCGCCGCCGAGCGGCCGCGGACGAGCAGCGGCAGCAGGACCGCCGCCAGCGCCCAGAGCACCACGAGGCCGAGCGCGCCGCCGGCGAGCAGCGGCCAGAGCGCGTGCTGCATCGCCTCGACCGCCGAGCCTTCCCACTCCGCGCGCGGCAGCGCGTCGGATGGGGCGCCGAACACCAGTCGCTTCGACGTCAGCAGCTCGCCGAGCGCCAACCACCAGCCGCCCAGCGCGCCGAGCGCGGCGCGCACCGGCCAGCGCGAGGACTGCCCCGCGAGCGCGGGCCACGCCCCGGCGAGACCGATCGCCCCGAGCAGGGGCGCAGCCGCGGGTAGCGACCAGACCGTCCCGCGGCGCGCGAGCAGCGGCGCGACCGGCACGACCGCGACGGCGGCGAGCAGCGCGACCCCCGGCAGCGGCACGGCCAGCCAGCCCAGCACGGCGGCAGCGGCGACGAGCCAGCCCAGCCGTGGCAGCAGGAGCACGGCGGCACCGGCGAGCGCCGCGCCCGCGGCGGGCTCGAGCGGCGGTGGCGGGCCCAGCGACCCCAGCGCGGCCGCGACCAGCCCCGCCGCCGCGAGGCCGGCGAGGATCCGCGGCAGCGGTCCGACGCGCGGCCGGCACGCCGGCTGCTCCTCGTCGCGCGGATGCGGCTGTCCGTCGCGGCGCGCGTAGGCGGGCGCGGGCGCCAACGCCGGCACCGGCACCGGCACCGGCACCGGACGCAGCTGGCGCGCGGGACGCGCCGCGCGCCGCGCCTGACGACGCGTGCGCGTCAGCGCGGGCAGCGCCAGCGTGTCCAGCGTGCTCCCCGCGACCGGGCCCGGCACGGCGCCGACGGAGCCGACCGCGGCTTCGAGCGCGCAGCGCAGCGCGCCGAGCCCCGTGCGCGCCGCCGGGTCGACCGCCACGGCGCTGTCGATCGCGCGGCACAGGTCGGGTGGCAGGTCGCGGCGCATGCGCCCCAGCGGCGGCAGCGGCATGCCGACGCGACGCGCGGTCGCAGCCGGATTACCCGCGCGCACGGGGTTGACGCCCGCCAGCGCCTCGTAGAGCACGACGCCGAGCGCGTAGACGTCGGCGGCGCCGGTGATCTTCTCGCCGCGCGCCTGCTCGGGCGCCATGTAGGCCAGCGTGCCGATGATGTCGCCGGTGCGCGTGAGGACGTCGTGGTCGGCCATCCGCGCGATCCCGAAGTCCGTCAGCTTGGCCGTCGGGAGGCCCTCGTCCACGTCGGGGCAGATGATGTTCGACGGCTTGACGTCGCGGTGGATGACGCCGCGCGCGTGCGCGTGCGACAGCGCTCCGCACAGCGTCGCGCCGAGCAGCAGGACGGCGCGGTCCGACAGGCCGCCGTCGTGCAGCAGCTCGGCGAGCGTCGGGCCGTCGATCAGCTCCGAGACGAGGTAGACCGCGTTCTCGTCGCGGCCGGACTCGTAGAGCGCGACGATCCCGGCGTGCGACAGGCGCGCGGCCGCCAGCGCCTCGCGCTCACCACGGCCGTCGAGGTCGTGCTCGATCGCGATCCGTTTGACGGCGACGTCGCGCTCGAGGCGCTCGTCGCGTGCGCGGTAGACGACGCCCATCCCGCCCGCGCCCAGCCGCGCGCCCAGCCGGTAGCGGTCGAGCACGAGCTGGCCCGGCGCGGCGGTGGTGGGGCTGTGTGCGTGGGGCACCGGCTCCCTGTTCGGCGTGATCGTGGTCCGCTCCTTGCCTTTGCAGGGAGGAAACTGCCGCTTGACGCGAAAGTTGCAGCCTGACCCCGCCGCGCAGCGCGCGCGGCATACTGATCGTTCCGCAGCTTCCGGCAAGGAGCGGACCCTGTCCTTTTTCGACGACGACGAGCCACGAACGACTCGCACGCGGCCGCGTAGTCCGGCCCCGGCGGCGATCGGGCCCCCGTCTGACCCCCAGCAACTCATGGTGCGCCGCATCGCGGCGCTGGCGATCGGCGTGCTCGTGCTCGTGCTGCTCGTGCTCGGCATCAACGGCTGCCTGAACAGCCGCCAGGAGCAGGCGCTGAAGGACTACAACCGCGAGGTCTCGAGCGTCATCCGCGACGCCGACGCCAACGCGGATGCCGTCTATGAGACGCTCACCGCCGGCGGCGCCTCGACCGACGTGCAGTCGCAGATCAACCAACTGCGCTTCCGCGCGCAGGCGCTGACCAAGCGCGCCGAGGCAATCGACGTCCCCGGCGACATGCGCGCGCCGCACCGCAACGTGCTGCTGTCGCTGTCGCTGCTGCAGGAGGCGATGGGCAAGATCGCCGAGAAGCTCCCCGCGGCCCTGTCGACCGACTCGGCGACGGCCGTTCCCGCGGTGCGCGCGATCGCCGGCGAGTTCCAGGCCTTCGACACCGCCAACGTCGTCTACAACCGGCGCGGCGCTGCCCTCATCAAGCAGGTCCTCGACGACCACGAGATCGGCGGCCAGACGATCCAGAACGCGAGCTTCGTGCAGAACTACGGCTGGCTGCAACCGTCGACGGTGGCTCGGCGCATCAACTCGCAGGCCGGTCGCGGCGCCGGCGACGCCGGCACGTCGGAGCCCGCTCCGGGCCTGCACGGCCACGGTCTGCTGGGCGTCAGCGTCGGCAATCAGGCCCTGACGCCGGGGCAGGCCAACCGGATCGCGGCGTCTTCCAGCGTGACCTTCAACGTCAAGGTCGCAAACCAGGGCGACAACCCCGAAACCGACGTGCGGGTGCGGGTGCGGATCCGAGGAGGCGGCGGCGACCCGATCTCCGTCCAGAAGGTCATCGACCAGACGATGCCCAAGACCGAGACGACGGTCGCGATCCCGCTCGGCGAGCCGCCACCAAGCGGAGCGGTCACGATCACCGTCGAGGTCGTTCAGGTGCCCGGCGAGAGGAACACCTCGAACAACAGCGCCAGCTACCCGGCGCTCTTCGCTCGCGGCTGATCCCCGCGCTACCGTTGGCGCGCATGGGTGCCGAGCTGAGCTCCACGGTGGGCATCGTCGCACTGGCCGCCGCCGTGGTGGCCGTCGCCGCGATCGTCGCCGTCGTCGTGCTGTACCGCCAGCTGCGGCGCCTGCGCGCCGACCAGCGCGTCGTCCTCGGCGAGCAGGCCAGCACCGACCTCGTCGGCCACGCGGCCGCGCTGGACGCCGGCTTCAAGACGCTGCACGACTACGTCACCGACGTCGCCGCGCGGCTCGACCAGCGGATGGGCGTGGTCGAGGAGCGACTCGACGGGGCGATCTCGCACTGCGGGCTGATCCGCTACGACGCCTACAACGAGATGTCGGGGCGCCAGTCGACGTCGATCGCGCTGCTCGACAGCTCGCGCTCGGGGGTTGTGCTGTCGTCGATCCACCATCGCGACGAGGCGCGGCTGTACGCCAAGCAGATCTCCGCGGGCAAGGGTGAGCTCAAGCTCTCGCCCGAGGAAGAGGAAGCGCTGCGCCTCGCGATGGCGCCCTGATGCGGCTCGGCTACCTCGGGCCCGCGGGCACGTTCTCGGAGGAGGCGGCGCGCACGGCACCCGACGCGGACGTGGCCGAGCTCGTCGGCCTGCCGACCGTGCGTGACACGATCCTCGCCGTCCACGACGGCGGCGTCGACCGCGCGGTCGTGCCGATCGAGAACTCGCTCGAGGGCCCGATCGCGGTCACGCTCGACACGCTCGCCGACGACGACAACGACGTCGCGATCGTCGGCGAGCTCGTGCTCGCCGTGTCGCAGCACCTCATCGCGGGCTCGGCCCTCGCGCTCGACAGCATCGAGCGCGTGCTCTCCCACCCGCAGGCGATCTCGCAGTGCGCGCGCTTCCTGCGCGACCACGTGCCCAACGCCGTGATCGAGCCGACGGCGTCGACCGCCGAGGCGGCGCAGATCGTCGTCGGCCAGGCGGCGCCGTGGGCGGCGCTCGGGACGTTGCGCGCGGCCGAGCTCTACGGGGCGACCGTGCTCGCCGAGGCGGTCGAGGACGAGCCGGGCAACGCGACGCGCTTCGTCTGGCTGGCGCGCCAGGCGGCGGCCCCGGCACCCGCCGAGGGCGCCCCTGCGAAGACCTCGCTGTCGTTCTGGGGCTCGGGCGACGACAGCCCCGGCTGGCTCGTGCGCTGCCTGTCGGAGTTCGCGTTTCGCGGGGTGAACCTCACGAAGATCGAGTCGCGTCCGCTGCGCGCCCGCCTGGGCCACTACCGCTTCTTCGTCGACTGTCAGGGTGCCGCGACGGACGGGCCCGTCGCGGAGGCCGTCGGCGGCCTGCGCAGCCACTGCGAACAGGTCAGGATCCTGGGAACGTACCCGGCCGCCGGGCCGCCTGATTAGACTTTCGCCGGATCCATGGCGACCCAGTCCGTGCCACCAGGCCCAGGGGGGTTCGCGCCGCATCCGGAGCACCGGCGGCGCGGACGTGAGTCTGGCCGTGTGCTCGTCCTGAACGCCACCTACGAGCCGATCAACGTCTGCACGGTGCGGCGCGCCGCGGTGCTCCTGCTCAAGGAGAAGGCGGAGATCGTCGAGCACTCCAGCTACGAGCTGCGCTCGGAGAACTCCACGCTGCCGCGGCCGGTCGTCATCCGCCTCGTGACGTTCGTCAAGGTTCCGCGCGACACGCACCGGCGCAAGATCACCCGCCGGGCCGTCTTCGCGCGCGACGGCTGGACGTGCCAGTACTGCGGCTCGGGCACCAACCTCACCGTCGACCACGTCATCCCGCGCTCCAAGGGCGGGCTGTCGACGTGGGACAACATCGTCGCCTCGTGCGCGCCGTGCAACCGCCGCAAGGGCGACTCGCTGCCGCAGAAGATCGGCATGCACCCGCGCCACCCGCCCCGCGTGCCGCATCCGCAGGTCTTCATCCACGTCGCGAGCCCGACGATCCCGTCGGCGTGGAAGCAGTGGCTGCCTGAGGCGGCCTGAGCCCCGCCGCCGCCGGCGCCGCCCGCCGGCGCCGCCCGCGGGGCATCCCAAGACGCGCGAAGGGCGCCGCGTCAACGGCGCCCTTCGCAACTTCTGACTGGACTTCGAACCCGAGATGGACATGCTGTCCTGCTGCCGGTGGGACCAGTCCGGCGTCCGGCTCGGGGGTGGCCCGGTGTGGATTCGCTGGGCGGAGCCAGCCTCCCGACCTAGCGGCCGAGCACCTCCAGGGTCCCGCAAGAACTTGAGCTGATTCGGACCACCTCCTTTCTCTGGTGAGAAAAGCCTAGCGGACAGAAGCAGCGTTCTGCATCACGTGGACGATCAGCCGTCGCCGTCGCCGTCGCCCGGCTCGTTCGGCTCCGGTTTGAGCCCTTCGTCCGCGTCCCCGACCGGGCGCGGCGCGACCACGACGTCCACCCCGTTGGCGTTGGTCGTCTCGACGATCAGCGCGACCGCGGAGACGAGGTCGTCGTCCTTCATGTTCATCAGCCGCACGCCCTGCGCGAGGCGCCCGTAACGGCTGATCCCGCGCACCGCGGTGCGCTGCACCATCCCGCTCTGGGAGATGAAGACGAGCTCCTCGTGCTCGCGGACGACGAGCGCGCCGGCGAGCGCGCCCTTGGCATCGGTCAGCTTGATCGTGCCGACGCCCATCGCCCCGCGCTTGGTCTTGCGGTACTCGGCGATCGAGGTGCGCTTGCCGTAGCCGTTCTCGGTGACGACGAGCAGCTCCTGGTCGTCGCGCGCGACGTCCATGACGAGCACCTCGTTGTCGG
>Ga0136615_10000014_pt1 | contig 66600 bp, 68 predicted proteins | sample AntDrymUQ2882206_2_FD_106647 | JGI IMG/M metagenome (GOLD analysis project Ga0136615, IMG submission 106647) | Polar desert sand microbial communities from Dry Valleys, Antarctica - metaG UQ288 (22.06) | ecosystem: Environmental > Terrestrial > Soil > Desert | place: Antarctica: Dry Valley... | reverse complement strand
TCCCGCCTCGGGGCCCGTCGTTGGCGCTCAGTCGTCGAGCAACGAGGCTTGGCCGGTGATGCGCCGCGGCTGCGGTTCGATTCGAACGCGTCCCTCGTAGACGTCGTCGTCGAGGAACGCCCGCATCAGCTTCTCGTGGGCTCGGTAGCGAAGCGACTGGGCTTCGCGGCGGACAGCCGCCGCGTACTCGGCCGGGTCGCTCGGACGCTCCTCTCCGAGGCGACGGGCGAGGATCTCGTCGGCCGCCCACGCGTAGACGGTGTTGGCGGCGACCTCGACTTCGAGCATGCGATAGGGGAGGTACTCGCGTACGCGACCCTTCGGTAGGCCGGAGCGGCGCGCGGCACGTTCGAGTGCCTTGAACTCGCGGCGGCCTTCGTAGACGGTGACGACGCCGGTCTCGGGGTCGAAGTGCGCCTCGATCTCGGCGTCCTCGTCCTTGCGGGCGATCTCGCGCACCCAGCCGCTCGCACGGTGGCGGACGACGAGCACCACGAGCTCGGCGGTTTGACCGCCCGCTTCGGCCAGCACGCTGAGGCGGGCGCCGGCCTCGGCGCTGACGCGGCAGCGGAGGTTGGCGGAGATTCGCGACCACCCGCCACGCCCGGGGTCGGGGACGGTCGAGGTCCAGAGGTTGATCCCGAGACCGGGATCGACGGCGACCTGGATCGGTTGCCCGGGCGGGATGCGCTCGGGGTCGACGAGCAGCGACACGCCACGGCGCTCGCCCGGGTGAAGCCGGACGAGCGCCTGCTTGAAGCGGATCGGGGCGGGTGGCGTTGCCGGCGGGGGGTCGTCTGTGACGTCACGCTGGTGCAGTTCGCCGCCGGACGCCACGGGCTCCTCGGCGACGCTCAGCGCGGGGCGGTCCGTGGGCGTCAGACCGGATTCGAAGCCCGCCTTGCCCGGCGTGTCGAACGTGCCCTTGAGTATCTCGTTCAGCGCGCGCAGCCCGACCTGGTCGCGCGCACGAAGCGCACCGCCGGCCCGGACGAGGTGGGCGCCAGTGCGCCGCTCCTCGGCAGCGACGATCGGGCGCAGGACGTCGTCGACGGCCGCGTAGAGCGCCTTGACGATCGGATGGTTGTCGTTGAGACCCGAACGATCGACCTTCACGACGACCTGCGGTCGCGGGCGCTGCAGCGCGTCGCGCTGCAGATCCTCCAACGCATCGCAGCGCACCTCGCCGTACAGGCTGCGGGTGCCCGGCGCGCCCTCGTGTGACGCGAACGTCGATTCGTGCGCCGCACGGCCCGAACGCACGACAAGCCCACCCTGGCGCGTAGCGCGCGACATACCCGCAGACAGCGGCTGCGCGCTGCGGCGGACCGTGATCCGCGCACGCATGTCACCCGCAACCGCGACCTCGTCATCGAAGAGGATCGGGCGCTCCGGGTCGGGACGCGGTGTCGACAGCCCGACGACCTCGACCGCGCCGGACGGCAGCTCGAGCCACAACTCTCGCGTCGGATCCTCGAGCACCGGTCGCAGCTGCACGAGCTGGGACACGAGCGCGCGTAGACGCCCCTCGGCGGGCAGGCGCTCCGCCGCGACGAGCGGGACCGTCACGCGCGCCCCCGACGGCACGCCCGCGGCGGGCTCGTCGCGGATGTGCATGTACGCGTACGGGTCATCGCCCACGGCGGGGAAGAACCACGACTCCACCGCTCGCCCGTCCCGGACACCCTCGATCCGGCCTGCGCCCTGCGCCATCCACACGTCACGCAGTCCACGGCCGAACAGACCACGACCAGCGCCGATCTCGGGTAGCTCGCCGAGCACTCCCAGGCGCCGTTGGACCGCGTCCGCGTTCACGCCGACGCCATCATCTGCGCAGCAGAGCTCGAAGCGCCAACTCGACAGCGCCGGCGCCCGCAACGACCGCATCTGCGCGCGCCAGGCAGCCATGAACGCCGCATCCGGCGCGCCGAAGCGCAACTCGATCCGGCCGTGGCCGCGACCGCCGGCGGCGATCGCCGCGTCCGCGTTGGTGACCAGCTCGGGCACGATCTGTACGAGATCGAAGCCGCCTTGGGCGAAGTTCTCCCGAAAGTACCGGCCCCGTACGGCGCCGACGCGGACTGCGGAATGCAACAGCATGCGGATCGAATCTAACCGACGGCCGGGACGCTCGAACGCGTGTCCGATCGAGGCGGCTTGACGAGCTCGCTCGGCCCGGGATCGATGCAGCACGCTGCATCGCGCGGTATGCTTAGCCGCATGCGCACCACCATCGACCTACCTGACGAGCTGCTCACGCAGGCGCGCAGTCGCGCCGCCGACGAAGGGACGACGCTCACCGCGCTGTTGGCGGACGGACTGCGCCTCCGGCTCGCGCGGCGCGTGCCCCCGGCATCGGCTCGGCGCCCGCTGCCCACGTCTCGCAACCGCGGTGGCATGCAGCCGTGGATCGATCCCGGATCCAACGCATCGCTGCTGGATGCCGCGGACGACGACAGTGCTGCTGCCTGACGTCAACGTCCTGCTAGCCGGGTTTCGCACCGACCACATCCACCATCGACCGGCGCGCGCGTTTCTGGAAGCGGTGCGTTCGAAGACGGGGACCCTTGCGGTCAGCGATGTCGCATTGACCTCACTGGTGCGCCTCGCGACGAATCCACGGGTCTTCGCACAGCCGGACACCGTCGATGCGGTGCTCGACTACATCGACGCGCTGCTGGACCCGCCCGCCGAGGTCATCACCGCCGGCGCCGGCCACTGGCCTCGTTTCGCGGGCCTGTGCCGTGAGCTCAACCTGCGGGGCAATCTCGTCCCGGATGCCTACCTGGCAGCGCTGGCGCTCGAACAACGAGCGCAACTCGTCACGTTCGACCGCGGATTCGGGCGCTACCCACGGCTGAGCTGGCGTTGCCTACTCGACGACTGAACCGGGAGCACCGCGATTTGCGTCACGTCACGGAAACCGGTGATTAGCAGCCTATTTCTCAGCTCAAGCAGCTCGGGCCGGAGCACTCCAACACGCCACCATACATATGCGTACACTAACGTACATGGCCAAGCTCACGGTGACCGAGGCACGATCGATTCTGCCTGAGCTCCTGGACCGTGTCGCCGACGGCGAGGAGATCACGATCACGCGCCACGGCGAAGCGGTTGCCGTTGTTCTGAGGCCGGATACGGTCCGGTTACGGCGGGCTGCGGAGACGATCGAGCGCGCGCAGGAGGTTCGGGACCTGGTGTCAGCCGCGCGCGATCAACCGCTGCCACCTGCTGGGGTCTCGTCGGAACGCGCGGACGAGCTGGTCGAGTCCGTCCGTGCAGGCCGCGACCGTTCCTGATGGACGCGTTCGATGCCGATGTGCTGATCTACGCCGGCTCACCGGAGCATCCACTCGGTCGGCGTGTGCGGGCACTGTTTCCCGAGGCGCCCGGGGCGACTGCCGGCGTCGGATCAGTCCTGCTGTTGCCCGAAGTGCTCGCGAAGCCGATGCGCGACGGGGTCGACGAGGAGGTCGGCGTGCTGGCCGGGCTCCTGAGCCGCTTGGAGCTGCGAGCGGTTGACAGGGCGACGGCCGAGGTCGCCACCTCGCTCGCCACCGCATATCGGCTGCGAGCTGCCGATGCCGTCCACTTGGCCACGGCCGTCGTCGCGGGAGCAGACCGCTTCGTGACCAACAACAGTCGGGACTTCCCGACCACGATCTCCGAACTGGACATCACCTATCCGGCGGTGCTCAGCGAGCAATGATGGTCGCGGCCAAGGCGGTGCGGCGGGTGGAATCGGCTCGGCGACGATGCGGTTTGAGTGCCGTGCTCGGCTCGCGCCGCGGGGCTGACGCGCACGTTGGTCTCATCGTGCGATCCATGTCGACGTTGCGATCCGGGGTGACGGATACCTTGGCGTCGTGCCGAATGCGATCGAAGAGCTGAGAGACGTCGAGCTGGCCGAGGTCGAGGCGGCCGTGGGAGCGACGTCGTACGCGCGCGGGCGTGGCTACGCGCGCCACCGGGTCCTCGCGATCGAGTGGGATGCGAAGGACGAGACGCTGACCGGCTCGGTCGCCGGCCAGGGCGCGCTGTACGACACGGCCGCGTTCTTCACCGCCGATCGTGCCGGCGCGTTGGCGTTCGACGACGGCCAGTGCACATGCCCGGTTGGACACAACTGCAAGCACGTCGCGGCGATCGTGATCGCCGCCACCGACAACCGGAGCGCCGGCGGGACACGGCGGGTCGCACGCGCACCGCGCCCGGTCGCGGTCTCGGCCACGCCGCGGCCACCCTCGTGGGAGCAGCCGCTGCTCGCGCTGATCGACGTGCCGGCGCCGCAGGGGGCGGGCAAACCGCTCGCCATCGAGCTGGCGCTGGCGCCCGGGCTCGGCTTCACCGGTCGCGGCGCGCCGCGGCTCATGGCGCGACTGATGCGTCCCGGCGCGCGCGGTGGCTGGATCAATGGATCGCTGACGTGGAGCGGACTTGATTCGTGGCACGTCCGCGATGGTGGGTATCGCCAGGATCATCTGGCGCTGATCCGCGAGCTGTACGCCGTTCATCGGGCGCGAGAGGGACGGTTGGTCTACCACTACGGCAGCGCGGACAAGACCCTCGATCTCAGTGGCTGTGACAGCCCGCAGATCTGGTCGCTGCTGGGCGAGGCGTCGCGGCTCGGATTGTCGCTCGTCCATGCGCACCCGCGCCTCGGTGAGATCCGCTACCACGAGCGGGGCGAGCTGCTCATCGATGTCACGCGGCAAGGCGACGAGGGGTCGCTCGTGACTATGGCGCTCCGGATCGACGGCGACGACGCGCACGACCTCGAGCCGCTGCTGTTCCTCGGTTCGAGTGGACACGGCGTCGTGTGCGCCGAAGGCGCCGCGGATCAGGTTCCTGAGAGCCGGCGCCTGCGGCTGGTGCGCCTCGCCAGGCCGGCGGCGCCGCAGCTGCAGCGGATGGTCCTCGACGGCGAGCGCCTGGAGATTCCGGCAGGCGAGCTGGAGCGCTTCGCCGAGGAGCTCTGCCCCGCGCTGCGCAACGTCGCCACCGTGGTGTCGTCGGACGGGTCGTTCGTGCCGCCCGAGGTCTCCGCCCCGACGCTCGTGCTGCGCGCAGGCTACGGGGCCGATCATGCCGTCGAGATCGGATGGGAGTGGGCGTACCAGATCGGCTCGACCACGCGCCACGCGGCGCTGGGCATTAATGGGGGTGGCCCGGGGTTCCGCGATGTCGTTGCCGAGCGCGCGATCCTCGCCGGCACCGTCCTCACCGAAACGAGCCTCGAGCGCTTCGGGCTGCTCGACGATGCCGGACGTCCGGCCGACACGGCGGTGACGCTCTCCGGCCTTGACAGCATGCGGTTCACGACCGACGAGCTGCCGCGGCTCGAGCAGCTGCCGGGGATCGCCGTCGAGGTCGCCGGGCAGCCCGCGGACTACCGCGACGTCGGCGACTCGCTCACGATCGGCGTGTCGACCGCTGACGTCGAGGGCGAGCGCGACTGGTTCGACCTCGGCGTGACGATCAGCGTCGAGGGTCGCGAGCTGCCGTTTGCCGAGGTGTTCGTCGCGCTCGCGAGCGGCGAGTCGCAGATGCTGCTGGAGGACGGCGGGCACTTCTCGCTGCTCGAGCCGCGCCTGCAGTCGCTGCGACAGCTGATCGAGGAGGCGAGGGCGCTGACGGACGCGCCGTCGGCGCCGCTGCGCATCAGCCGCTACCAGGCCGGGCTCTGGGCCGAGCTCGCGGCGCTCGGGGTCGTGACCGAGCAGGCGCAGGCGTGGCAGCGCCAGGTCGGCGCGCTGCTGGAGCTCGACACGCTTCCCGAGCGCGACCCGCCCGCGACGCTGACAGCCCGGCTGCGCCCCTACCAGCGCGAGGGGTTCGGGTGGCTGGCGGCGCTGTGGGAACTCGAGCTCGGCGGGATCCTGGCTGACGACATGGGGCTCGGCAAGACGCTGCAGGCGCTCGCGCTGATCCGCCACGCCCGCGACCGCGATCCGGGCATCGGTCCGTTCCTGGTGGTCGCTCCGACCAGCGTCGTGTCCAACTGGGTGCAGGAGGCGGCGCGCTTCGCCCCCTCCCTCACGGTCGAATCGATCACCGACACGATGGCGAAGTCCGGCCGGGCGATCGACGCGGTCGCCGCCGCCGACGTCGTCGTCACGACGTACACGTTGCTGCGCCTGGAAGCCGACGCCTATCGCTCTGTGGCCTGGGCCGGCCTGATCCTCGACGAGGCGCAGTTCGTCAAGAACCACCAGGCCAAGACGTACCGCTGCGTGCGCGAGCTCGCCGCGCCGTTCAAGCTGGCGATCACCGGCACCCCGATGGAGAACAACCTCATGGAGCTGTGGTCGCTGCTGTCGATCACGGCACCGGGGCTGTTCCCGGATCCGAAGCGGTTCGCCGACCAGTACGCGCGGCCGATCGAGCGCGGCGGTGACGGCGAGCGGCTCGCGCTCCTGCGACGCAGGATCAAGCCGCTCGTCAAGCGCCGCACGAAGGAGCTGGTGGCCGCCGACCTGCCGGCGAAGCAGGAGCAGGCCCTCGTCGTGGACCTGCATCCGCGCCACCGCAAGCTCTACGACAGGCACCTGCAGCGCGAGCGTCAGAAGATCCTGGGACTGATCGGTGACTTCGACCGCAACCGCTTCACGATCCTGCGCTCGATCACGCTGCTGCGTCAGCTCAGCCTGCATCCGGGCCTCGTCGACGACGACTGCGACGCCGTGCCGTGCGCCAAGCTCGGGGCGCTCGTCGAGCAGCTGGGCGATGTCGTCGGCGGCGGGCACCGGGCGCTCGTGTTCAGCCAGTTCACGGGCTTCCTGGCCAAGGCCCGTGAGCGCCTGGACGCCGAGGGCATCGGCTACTGCTACCTCGACGGTCGGACGCGCCGGCGCGATCGTGTGCTCGAGCAGTTCAAGGGCGGAACGGACCCGGTGTTCCTGATCAGCCTGAAGGCCGGCGGGTTCGGCCTGAACCTGACCGAGGCCGACTACTGCTTCCTGCTCGACCCGTGGTGGAACCCTGCGACCGAGGCCCAGGCGATCGATCGCACCCACCGCATCGGCCAGACGCGTGCGGTGATGGTCTACCGGATGATCGCGCGGGACACGATCGAGGAGAAGGTCGTCACCCTCGCGCGCCGCAAAGCCGCGCTGTTCAGCGGGGTCATGGACGAGGGCGACCTGTTCGCGAGCAGCCTCAGCGCGGAGGACATCCGCGGGCTGCTCGGCTGAGCGCCCGTTTCTGCGTGGTGGGAAGCGTCGACGTCGCGATCACGAAATCGGCGGTAGGTGCCGCTATCGCGACGTGTCGGTGGCCGGCTGCCCTCGGCTGTAGGGGCTGGCGTGACGGCTCTCGATCATTTCCTTGTCTGCTTGTGCGATGAGTTCTGCGACGGGTTGGCCGGGTGCGAGCTCGGCGAAACCCGTGCTAATCGCGGCGTGGCAGGGTGCGCCGCCCAGTGCGCCCGCGATCGCCCTGAAGCGCTGGCGCGCCTCCACCAGGGTGATGTCGGACATCGCGCAAAGAAACTCATCCCCGGCGAGTCGGATGATGAGGTCGTAGGAGCGCAGGTGCGCTTTCATGAGCGCCACCACCCGCTTGAGTAGCTCGTCGCCTGCGCCGTGACCCTGCGTGTCGTTGACGGTCTTCAGTCCGACGACATCGATGTAGGCGACGACGAGCCCGCTGCTGATTCTGCCGCAGCGATCTAGTTCGTGGTCAAGGTCGGTCAGGCCGGCCGCTCGCGCGCGTGCTCCTGTCAACGGGTCCGTCTCCGTGATCGTGAGTTGGCGTGCGAGCGCCTTGCGGTCATCGAGGGCGTGTCGCCGCTCACGCGCTCCTTGTTCGCGATCTTGTGCTGCGGCGTGGCGGTCTTGGGCGGCCAGCGCGTGCTGCTCGGCTGCCAGCGCGCGGAGTTGCTCCTCGCGCCCGCGTTGCTCGGCGGCGCGCGCGAGGCCGGCGGCGACGGTGAGCGCGTGGGCGTCGTCCTCCAGCGGGTAGACGCCGTCGCGCTCTGCGGTCATGAGTCTGCGGGCGTCCGCGGCGTCGTCTCGCGCCAGCGCCGCAACGTCGCGGGCGTCTGCGTGACATCACGCTTGTCGGCGGCGGCCAGGCGCCTCTCAGCGGACTGATCACGCTCATCGGCGGTCTGATCGCGCTGATCGGCGGTCTGCTCGCGCTGATCGGCGGTCTGCTCGCGCTGATCGGCGGTCTGCTCGCGCATCTCAGGGCTCACGGCATGCGCGCGGCGGTCATCGCCGCAGGCCAGATCGCGATCGCTGGCGGCCTCGGCGAAATCCGGGAGCCTCTGCTCGCTGGCAGCGAGCGTCTGCTCACGCAGGAGGCGCTCTCCGCCCGAATCGGACGCTGAGCGCCGCTGGCTCCCGTTCGACGCCCCGTTCGTGCCATCCGCAGGGTGATCGCCTGATGCTTGCTCGGTCAACGTGGGCCTCCATACCCGGCTGCGCGATGAGTCTCTGGTGAGGTCGCGCCTATCCGATTGATACATCAGCCTAGCGCGTGGTTACTGACGTCCGGGATGGGTGAAATACACTGGAAATCGGCGGAGGGCGTGCACGTAGCTATGTCAGCGAATCGGAGGTGACGTTGATCGTTGCGTGCGTCCGTCGCGCGGACGACGCCACGTTCAGGGTATGGCGGGTGCGGGGGGTGGCGCCGGGACGGTCGTCGTCGGATCGTCCGGCACCGGGCATCCGTCATCGCTGCCGAGCCCCGGCTTGTTGGGGCACGTGTCGGCCGCGTTCGGGAAGTTGTCGCCATCGCGATCAGGATCCTGCGCGTTCGGGATGCCGTCGTCGTCACGATCACCGGTCGGCCCAGTGGCCGACGCCGGGCATCCGTTCGCGGTCCCGGGCCCAGGCTTCCTGGGGCACGCGTCGGCCGTGTTCAGGAAGTTGTCGCCATCGCGATCAGGATCCTCCGCGTTGGGAATGCCGTCGCCGTCGCGATCACCGGGTTTCGGCGTGGGGGAGCCCGGAGCATCCGGTACTGACGCCGACGTAGGAACGGGACACCCGAGGACGGTGCCGAACGCGGACGGACACTCGTCGTGCTCGTTGGGAACACGATCGCCGTCACGATCGTCGTCCTGGGCGTTGGGGATGCCGTCGCTGTCGTGATCACCCGGTGTGGGCTTGCTCGGCGCTGGCTTAGCCGGCAAGCCTGCCGCGCATCCGCTGGTGCTGGCGGACTGGCTGGCGCAGTCGTCGTCCGTGTTCGACACGCCATCGCCACCAGGATCAGCGGGCGCTGCCGGATCGGCGGCGGTGGGATCGCCCGCTCCCGGCGTCGGGCACCCGTTGACCGACCCGGGCGTCTTCGGGCACTTGTCCTCGCCGTTCGCTGCACCGTCGTCATCGGGATCGCCGGCCTGGCCGCCACGCTCGTGATCGCCGGGCACCCGACCGCCGGGCCGCGCGTCGGGGGCCGGCTTCTTCGCGCACGCGCCCGCCGGCGTCCCGGCAGGCTGCTTGCGGCATTCGTTGTTGTCGATGGGCGCGACACCGGCGGGCATCCGCGGTCCCTGCTTCGGCGGCTGGGCACGCTGGGGCGAAGCCGCCTGCGTGGTCGGAGGCGGCGGCGGATCGCTGGACTCATGCACGACTGCGTAACCACCGCCGGCGACCCCGGTCAGGGCGAAGGCGGTCAGCGCCTTGGCGCCGATCACCTTGGCGCCCAGGACTCCGGTTGTCAGCATGCCGCCGCCGAGACCTGTCGCGCCGCTGGCCACCACTGCGCTGCTTGCTGCCGAGCCGCCCATGGCTGCGCCGCCCACGGCTACGCCGCCCGCCGCTGCGCCGCCCGCAGCCGTGCCGCCGGCGACGGCGCCGCCGGCCGCCGTGGCGCCCGCGGCGCCGCCGACCGCGGCGCCGCCGCCGGCCGCCGCAGCACCGCCCCCGCTCGCGGCGAACGCGGCGACGAGCGTGCTCTCCTTCAGCGCGAGCGCCGGCACGACCGGCAGCAGCACGGCCAGGCCTGCGCGCTGGCGAAGAACCTCGGCGTCGAACGCACGGCAGCCGTCGCACTGGGCGATGTGGTGGCGCAACTCGCCGCGACGCCGCGCACCTCCGCGCAGCACCGACAGCTGCTCGCGGATCGCCCCGCAGTCGACGTCGCGCGCGAGGCGGCGGTTCATGAGCGCCTGCCGGGCTTGGAACACGAGCGCTTTCACCTTCGGGACCGGGACGCCGAGAATGTCGGCGATCTCCTCATGGGAGTGCGCGCCCAGTTCGGCGAGGATGAGCGCGGCGCGCTGGTCTTCGGGGAGGCGCTGCAGGTCGGCGAGCAGCGCGCGCAGGTCCTCGCGCTGCTCGACCTCCACCGACAGGCCGGCCGTCGCGGGAGCCCACGAGGCGTCGTCGTCGAGTGCCAGGTGCTCACGGCGGACGCGCAGGACCGACAGGCAGCGGTTGCGGGCGATCGCATATAGCCACGCCTTGAGCGCGATCTCGCGCTCGTCGGCGAGCATCGCCTGATAGGCCGCGGCGAACGTGTGCTGGACGACGTCCTCTGACTCCTCGCGCGACCCGAGCATGTGCCGGGCGAACGCGAGGATGCCCGCGTGATGGCGGTCGTAGACCACTTCGAACGCGGCGCGGTTGTCGGCGCGCACCTCGGCGACAAGCCGCTCGTCGCTGGCCACGCGCAGCGCGCGCCGCGAGAGCGCCAGTCGCAGTCCCCCAACCAGGATCGCTTCCACGCGAGAACTATGCCGGTACGGGCCGAGGAATGCGACATATCGCTCTACACGTCACCGCGCAGCGCTTTCAGCGGCCGCCACGAATCCATTCATGCACCGGGCTCGATACGACGATATGGGTCCCCGCCAGCTCGCTGCGCGTGGTGGGCGGTGGCGGCTCGCGGTGCTCGTCGAACGGCAGCCGCGACAGCAGCCCGGCTACCTCGAAGGTGCTCTGCACCTCGTCACTGGCGCGCACGAGCATCAGCCGATCGCCATCGCCGCGTGAGCGGGTGTTGGCGTGGATGAAGACCTTCAGCCCATCGGAGCCGATGAACGTCAGGCCGCTGAGGTCGACGACGATCTGCCGCGCGTCGGTGGCCTCCACGCGCTTGAGCTCGGCGTCGAACGACGGGGCCGAGTCCTTGTCGAGCTCGCCGGTGAGCGCCACCACGTGCACGTCGCCGGCACGCTGCGAGCCGATGACCAGCTCGCGCGGGGCGCAGAGCAGTTGGCCCTCTCGAGAATGGACAGCGTGCTGGCGGAACATTGCTCACTCCAATCGCGGATACCGAAAATTCGGCGGCCCTCCTTGGCCGAGTTCTTGGTCGTCCGTGTCCAGCGGTTAGAACGCGGCACACCGCCATCGGTTGGCCGATGAGCGAAGTTTTTTTCGGCCTTCGCCTGAGACTGCTTCGCCTAGTGCTCCGTCTCATAACAGTCCACCCGAAACCCCGGGCGCCGATCACCGCCTGGCCGCGTCCTCGGACACTCGATGTGCCTGAGGCACACCTTCGGTCCTGCGTCCTTGCCAGCCGGCACCGGCATCCCAGGGTTTCGGGCGTCTGTTACGAGACGAAGCACTAGGCCGTCGGGGGCTTCTCGATCCTCGCCTCGGCGCGGGCCTCGGCGGCTTCCCGAACCGCCTGCTCGCGCTCGTCATGCGCTTGCTGCGCCTGCCGGTGGGTGTCGTCGGACGCCAGCTCTGCCTCGCGTGCCTCCGCTGCCTTGCGATCGGCCAGCGCCTCGAGCTCCTCGGCTCGCTGCGTCGCCTCGCCCGCTCGTGCTTCGCGCTCGGCGCGCGCGCTGGCGCTCTCGTAGCCGCCGGCGGCCCCCGCCGGCAAGGCCGCCATATCGAGCTCGTAATGACGGGCGAGCTCCTGCTCCATGCCCGCCTCGAGCGTCGTCCCGGGGTCGGTCTGCGGCCCCTCCTTGATCTGGTCCTGGCTGTAGGCCACGCGGATGTGGTCGCGCGAGACGCTTGCGTCTGCGAACGGGACGAGGAAGTGTCGCCGCCCGAGCATTCCCGCCTTCACGCATCCGAATACCACCTCGCGCGTGCCCGCCGCGAAGTACACGTCCTCGAGCTTGCCGACCTTCTCGCCGTCGCGGTCGACGACGTTCTGGCCCGCCCACTCCTCGATCTGCTCAATCTTCATGCCGTCCCCTCCTCGTGATCCCGTGCCGGTGAGTCTCCCGCGGAGGCTCACCGGGTCGTCGGCACCAGGATTGCACGGTCGGCCGTGTACCAATCGTCCCGATTGGCAGGTCGGCGCGTGGCCGTCGGGCCGCTTGGGGATCGGGCCCCGCGGCTAGTCCGGCTGGGGCTCGACTAGCGTGGCCAGCAGGCTGCGCTGGCGCTCGGTCATCGACTCGACCGTCTTGGTCTCGGACATCCCGATTCCCGCGAGGAACTTGCTGCAGCGCGCCGTTCCCCAGCGATGCTGGCTGGTCAGGAGCTCGGCGATCGTCATGCTCGCCGCCTCCCACGGGCTGTCAAGGATGACCTCGGCGACGCTGACGGCGCCCCTTCCGATATCGCGCTTCAGGCGGGCTCGGGCGAGACGGACCTCGTTGGCGCGATGAAGCGCCCGTACATGTTGCGGCGGCGCATGCAGCATCGTCGCGCTGGCGTCGTGCATAAGTCCTCCCCCGGCTGCCCCATCCGCACGGGGAGGCAACTCTTCGGTGGTTGGTTGTGCTTAACGAAGGGACGCGAGCACCGTAGAGCCTGTCCGATCGCAGACCTCAGCTTCGGCACCATCCTCGGGGCGCCATGGTCGTCTGAGCTCTCCCCCGCTCGCATCCTGTGGGGCATCTTCCAACGTAGGCGAGGTCCCGTTAAGGATCAAGCGCCCCGGCCGAAGTGAACTCGCTCAGAGCGATGTTTTTCTTCCGTGACGATTTTGTGACGCGCTCGATGATCCGACGGGACAACTCGCGGCCGGACCTTTTTGGTCGATTTCGCACACAATGTGTTACAAGGCGCGCGCCTTTTCGCCAATATCCCCGCGATCGGCCGCGCCGAGAGCGCTCGCCTGACGCATCGGCGGCAGGTGTTGCCGGCGCCACAGCGCGGCCAGCGCCGGATCAGCCAGCTGCTGGTCAGCCGCCGCCGGCCTCGGGCGTGAAGCCCGATGCGGGGCCGGCTTCGCCTTCCTGCTCTGGGTAGGCCAGATCCGGGTCACCGGTTCCGCTCTTGATGTCGACGTCCCCGGAGAGGGCGTCGGGGTCGGGGTTGTCCTCGGGTGCGGCGTCAGGCGCCGGGCTGCGCGCGTTGTCGACGCCTACTTCCTCGCCACCCTCGGCTGCGGGATCTTCGTCAAACATGTGCTTCCTCCCTTGTTGATTTACGCCGGACGCATACCCGGCAAGCGGCGCGTACGAACTCGCCCGGGATGCCACTCGCGCGATGCGATAGCACGCATGGCCGCCCCACACTGCGGGTACTGCGCTGCGAGTCAACCAAGGGAGGATGGGCACATGCCAGATAAGGAAGGTAAGCAGAGCGGACCCGGCACCGACACTCCGGACCAGGCTTATAAGGAGGGACGTTCAGAGGACGTGCAGGAAGGCTCGCTCGGGGCAGCCACCGGCGGCGCCGACACGCAGAAGTCGCGGCTCCCCGAGGGGCGCGATGAAGCGGGCTCCTTCCAGTCGGGCGGCTTTGGAGGCCAGGACGCCGACGACGCGCCGGACGCCGGCACGGTCGATCCCTCCGGTGAGGGCGATGCTTCGCCGCACGCGCAGCCCGACTCGTTGAAGACCGACGAGGCCGGTGGCGACCTGGACGTCGGCGAGGGCGCGAAGAACCCCGCGCCGGGTTCGCTCGGCAATGTCGATGACTCGTCCGAGGTCGGCGAGCGCGGCTACGGCCAGCAGCCCGACTACGACGCGCACGACCCGGAGGCCAAGCAGGCTCACCCCAAGACCCCGAGCGACATGGGTAACCGCTAGAAGCATTCACGGACGACAGCTCGGCGATGTACATCGGCCCCGGCAAGCTTTGCCGGGGCTTCGGTGTGTCATAGGGCGCTCAGCCCTCGACGCCGGTCGCTGAGTGCGGCGCCCCGACCGGCTTGGACTCCGGTGAGCCGCGCTGGCGCAGGTAGACGGCGAGCACCGCCATCGAGCCGACCGCGAGGAACTCCGACTGCCAGTTCTGCAACGTGCTCTCCCAGAACTGCGCGGAGCCGAGATACCCGACGTAGTCCACGCGCGGCTCGCCGTGCGCGAGCCGGTCGGCGCTGTAGTCGCTCCAGCCCGTGACCGACTGCGCAAACCACGAGCCCAGCCAGATCGCACCCATCGCGAGCAGCAGCGAGTTGGAGTAGATCCACAGGCGCACGCCCCGCAGGCGCGCCCAGCGCGGCGAGTCCGCGCGGGCGTGCTCGCCGACGCGCTGGTCGAGATCGCTCTCGGTCCCGCTCTTGCCGGGCTCCTTGGACTCCGGCGAGCCGCGCTGGATGAACCAGACCGTCAGCAGGATGTACAGCGTGAACTGCAGGTACTCCGACTGCCAGTTCTCCATCACCGCGTTGCCGAACGAGGACGAGACGAGGTAGCGGCCGAACTCGATCGACGCCTTGTGATGGACGAGGGCCTCGTTGTTGTACTCGTGCCAGCCAGCGATTGCCTGGCCCACCAGCGCGGCGACGAAGAACGTCAGGAAGACGAGCGCCAGGCTGTTGTCCCGCCACAGTGCGCGCATGGCGCTAGTGCATCGTTCCGTAAGTCCGTTTGACCGATCCAAGGGTGAAGGGACTTGGGGAACGGTGCACTAGTGGTGGGTCAAGCCGACGGCGCAATAGAAGGTGATCCCGCCGACGATGATCAGCAGGTAGAGCACGAAGATGGCGCGGACGCTGCCCATGTGCCGTGGTCTGCTACCCGACGGCCGCGCGCGAAGCCCAACGCGGGGGCAGCCCCCGCGCGGGCGCGCACGCTCAGGATCCGCCTCGATCAGCTGCCGGGCACCTGAGCGGGGGCGTCGGCCTCCCGGATCGAGCTGTCCGCGTCGTGGCGATGGTCCTCGGCGAACGCCTTGATCGCGTCGGCGGCGTCGTTGATGTCGTGGCGGCGGGGCACGACGAAGCGCTGCACGATCGTCGAGACGAGGTCCTCGATCGCCTCGTGCAGCATCTCGGCGCGCAGCCGCACTGAATCGGGATGCTGCGAGGCCGTGCCGCGCTCGGCGATCTCGGTCAGCACCGGCATCGCGGCGGCCAGCGAGAAGCGCGCGTCGGTCTCGGCGAAGTAGTAGGTGATCGGGAACTTGACGAGGTCGCGCTCGACGCCGATCAGCCGCGACGTCAGCTCGGCGTAGAGCTGCGACGCCACCGACGTGTCCAGCTGCGCGACGTCGAGCTGCAGCCGTCGCTCGGTGTCGGCGAGCAGGTGGATCTCGTAGGCCAGCGCGCGGCGGCGCGAGAGGACCGGATAGACCTGCAGCAGCCAGGAGACCGCCGCCGTCAGCATGCCGAAGCCGAGCAGCGCCTCGACCGGGCTGGCGACCTGCAGCCAGGCCGTCTTCGGTATCGCGTTGGCGGAGCCGAGCGTCGTCACCGTCGTCAGCGATATGTGCAGCGCCCCGACGACCGGCGAGTGCGCCACGGTGCCTTCGGCCAGCACGTAGTCGCCGGGGTAGTGGGGCAGGTAGATCAGCGCCCAGCCGGCGACGAGCGCCAGCGCCCAGAAGCAGATCACCGCCGCCAGGGCGGTCGGGCCGGCGATCGCGAGGACGTTGCGGCGCATGCCGGCGGCGCGGCGCAGCAGCATCCAGACCGCGCGCGCGATCGCGCCGCTGAAGCGGCTCTCGGCGCCGGGCCGAAACAGCACCGTGAAGATGTCGTGCACGGCCAGCGCGATCAGCGCCACCCCGGCGGCCGCGGAGAGGATCGTCATTGACCCAGCCTCTCCGTTGGGGGCATCGCGCAAGCGGTGGCCGCCGAGTCTGTCATCGTCGCTGGCCATGGCCGCAGCGGATCTCGTCCTCGAAGGCGGAGGCATGAAGGGGATTGGGCTCGGTGGCGCGGTCGGCGCGCTCATGCGCGCCGGGTATGCGTTCGAGCGCGTCGCGGGGACCTCCGCGGGGGCGATCGCCGGCGCGCTCGTCGCGGCCGGGATCAGCGAACCGGCGCTCGCCGCGGCGATGGGTCGCTTGCGGTACGCGCGCGTCCCCGACCGCGGGCTGCCGCGCATCCCGGTGCTCAGCGAAGGGATCTCGCTGCTGCATTCCGGTGGCGCGTACGAGGGCGACTACATCCACGGCTTCGTGCGCGACGAGCTCGAGGCGCTTGGCGTGCGCACGTTCGGCGACCTGCGCCGCAACGACCCGGGGGCGGACGCCAACCTGCCGGGCGAGCGCAGCTACCGGCTCGTCGTCATGGCGACCGACGTCACCAACGGGCGCCTGCTGCGGCTGCCGTGGGACTACGGCCTGCTCGGCTTGGACCCCGACGCGCAGTCCGTCGCCGACGCTGTGCGGGCGTCGATCTCGATCCCGCTGTACTTCGATCCCGTCGTCGTCCGCGACGAGCTGAGCGGGCAGCGGGTGACGCTCGTCGACGGCGGCGTGCTGTCGAACTATCCGATCGAGATCTTCGACCGCACGGACCTGCGGCCGCCGCGCTGGCCCACCTTCGGCGTCAAGGTCGTGCCTGGCCTGCCGGACGGAGATCCCGAGCTGTTTCCGGCGCTCGCGCTGCCGGCGCTGGCGCCGGTCAAGCTGCTCGAGCGGGTCGTCGCGACCGCGATCGTCGGCAACGATCAGACGTACGCGGAGCGCCCGTGCGTGCGGCGCCGGACGATCGAGGTCGACACGAGCGCGGTCGGCATCGTCGAGTTCGACGCGTCGGCCCAGCAGCGGGCGGCCGTGATCGCCAACGGCGGCGCCGCCGCGCGGGCGTTCCTCGGCAGCTGGGACTGGGACGCGTTCCGGCGCGCCTGTCCAGACGTCCCGACGGCGTAGCCCGCGTAGCGCGTGAGCGGCCGCGCTCAGCCGCCGCGCAGCGTGACCACCGCGGCCTCGCCCGTGCCGAGCGCGAGGCGCAGGGTCCCGCGCTCGATGCGGCCCCCCGTGGGCGCGAAGCCCGGCCAGCTGCCGTCGGGCCCCACCGCGCGCCCGTCGATGCGCACCTGCGGCGCGTCGAGCGTGCGTCCCGCCCCGGTGGGGTCGTAGGGCGTCATGCGGTCGAGCATGTAGCGCGGGCCGCGGGCCGCGACCTCGACCGTGCGCGGGCCGTCCGCCATGTTCACGACGAACAGTCGCCGCTCGCCGCCGTCGGCCTGGACCTGCCAGGCCTTCACGCGCGCGTCGCCCGGCGCGACCGCGACGGGTCGCAGCCCGCGCGTGTCCTGGGCGAAGCGGCTGAACAGCAGCAGCCCGTAGTACGGCGGCGCTGCCGCCGGCGCCCCCGCGGCCGGCGAGGGGTCGTAGGCGATCGCGTTGTAGAACGCGTTGCCCTCCTCGGGGAAGAACCATTTGGCGACCTCGGCGTTGTGCAGGTTGATGCCCACCGCCCCCGTCGCGCACTCGGCGTTGGCGCCCGCCGCGTTCGGCGGCTGCGGGCAGGCGGACTCGAACATCATCGCGAGCGCCCAGATCGCGCTGGCCGCGACGTTCGAGACGCCGTCCACGCCGCGCCCCGCCGCGGTGTTGATCTCCTGCAGGCGGTAGACGAGGCCACGCCGGCCGGCCTCGACGGCGTGCGTATAGACCTGGTAGGCGAGGTTCGCCAGGCGCTCATCCGACAGCAGGCGCTCGATCGACGCGCAGCGGTAGGGGTAGGTGGCGCAGCCGCGCGCGAGCGGGTAGAAATGGTCGGTTGCCAGCGCGCCGTAGGCGCCGCGGCGGGCGTTCATCTCCGGCGCGATCACGTCGAGGATCGCGGGCCAGTCCCAGAAGAAGCGCGTCGCCACGGTGCGTGCTTCGATGTCCTGCCAGGGCGCGATCGGCTCGCTCGTGCTCGGTGCCACGATCGCGTACGGCCGTGTGACCGCCGCGTCGCGATACGCGGTGAAGTCCTGCAGGAAGCGAGCGAGGTCGTAGCGGTAGGAGATGTCGGGCTCGTTGCCCAGGCCGATGCCGGCGACCGTGCGCTCGGCGCCCTTCGCGAAGGCCGGCACGACGCCGTCGGTCACGAAGCGCCGCGCGTGCTCGGGTCCCGCCCATGGTCGCTCGGGTTCGGGTGGCGCCAGCGTCGTGCCGAGGATCGTGCCCCAGCTGGGGACCACGCCCTTGTCGTCGCGCGCGTTGGCGGCCTCCAGCGTCAGCCGGACCGCTCGCAGGTCCTCGGGCGTGATCACGCGCACCGTGTTCGGTGCGGCCGCATCGAACGGCATGAGATCCTGTGAACCGCCGCCCATCCGCAGCTCGCCCGTGCCGAGGTTGCGCAGGAGGTTGGCGAAGGCCGGCCGCGCGCCGTCGCCCATGTAGCGCTCGACGAGCGACCACTCGATGCTGAAGCCGACGAAGTGCGGCGGGATGACGCCGCCGCGCGCGGACTGCGCGTCGACCTGCAGCGAGGCATCGGGGGCGGCGCGTGCCGCGGCGGCGGCGGGCAGCAGGGCGAGCGCCGCCGCGAGCGCGACGACGGCGCGCGCCGGGCGGCGAGCTCGCGAGCGTGTGCCATGCGGCGAGCGGAGCACGCAGACGCCTCTACCCGCCCCGGCGGATTTCTGTCAGCTCGGGACCCCGCCGTCTATGTGACCCAGTACGCCGCGAGCACGGAATACACGACGAGCTCGGTGACGAGCACGGCGGCACCGAGCGTGTCGCCCGTCCGCCCACCGACGAGGCGGCGCGCGAACAGCGCCATCACGGCGGCGGCGAGCGCCGCGCCGGCGAGCGCCGCCAGCCCGGCGAGGATCCCGCTCGCGACGAGCGCGATCGCGATCGCGACGACCGAGCCGATCGCGAACCCCGGCCGGTCGGCGCCGTACGACGCGCCGAGGCCGTCCGTGCGCGCCGGCGCGACGAACGTCAGCTGCGCGACCGCCGCCCAGCGCCCCAGCGCGTGGCCCGCGATCAGCGCGCCCGCCGCGTCGGGTGGCGACAGCCGCGCGAGCGCGGCGGTCGCCAGCAGCGCGAAGGCGACCAGCGCGAGCGTGCCGTAGGCGCCCAGGCCCGAGTCGCGCATCGCGTCGAGGCGGCGGCGCGGGTCGCCGCGTACGCCGAGCCCGTCGGCGCTGTCGGCGAGGCCGTCGTGGTGCAGCGCGCCGCTGAGGACGGCCGACACCGTGAGCGCGAGCGCGGCGCCGTAGAAGCCGCCCAGCAGCGCCTCCCCGATCGCGTAGGCGGTCGCCGCGACGATCCCGACCAGGCCGCCGACGAGCGGAAACCAGAGCGCGGCGGCGTGCTCGCTGCCGGGCGGGATCGCGCGCCGGCCGACGGGGATGATCGTGAGCAGGCCGACGGCGCAGCGCGCCTCGTCGACGACGCTCATCGCGCTGCGTCGTCGACGCCTGCCTCCGCGAAGGTCGCCATCTCCGCGTGCAGCAGGCCCGCGCGCTCGACGAGCGGCAGCGCGACCAGCGCGCCCGACGCCTCGCCCAGGCGCATGCGCAGGTCCAGCAGCGGCTCGAGACCCAGCTCGGTGAGCACGAGCTGGTGGCCCGGCTCGGCGGACAGGTGGCTGGCGAACAGGCCCGCGCCGGCGGCCGGCTCGATCCGCGCGGCGGCGAGCGCGGCGACGGCCGTCGCATAGCCGTCGAGGATGACCGGCAGGCGGCGCCTCCAGGCCTCGAGCACCGCGCCCGCGAGCGCGGCGAGCTCGAGCCCGCCGGTGGCGGCGAGCATCGCCTGCGGCGTCGTGGCACCCGCGCGATGCAGCGCGGCGGTCGCGTCGACGGCGGCGCGCTTGCGCTCCAGCCCAGCCGTGTCCAGGCCGGTGCCGCGGCCGACGGTCACGCTCGCCGGCGCGCCGGTCAACAGCGATGCGAGCGCCGCCGCGGTCGCCGTGTTGCCGATCCCAATCTCGCCGAGCACGAGGCAGTCGGCGCCGCCCGCCGCGAGCTGCGCGGCAAGCTCGCGTCCGGCGCCGAGCGCGCCATCGAGCTGGTCCGCGGTCAGCCCGGCCCCGCCGGTCATGTCCGCGCTGCCGTGCGCGACCTTGCGGTCGAGCACCCCTTCCGGCGTCAGCCCGCGCAGGCCGACGTCGGCGACCAGCAGCTCATGGCCGCCGTCGCGCGCGAGCACGCCGGCCGCGGTCTCCCCGCGCGCGGCGGCGGCCGCCACCTGCGCGGAGACCTGGCTGGCGAACAGGCTCGTGCCGCGCGCGGTGTGCCCGTGGTCGGCGGCGCAGATCAGTACGCCGGCGCGGATGCGTGCGGGTGGCGGCGCTCCGCTGGCGGCCGCCCAGCGCTCGATCAGCGGCTCGAGCGCGCCGAGGCTGCCGCCCGGCTTGACGAGCCGGTCGGAGCGGTCGCGGGCGGCGATTGCGGCCGCGCGATCGGGGGCGCGCGGCACCGCGACGCCGGCGTCGGCGCCAGGCGCGGCCGCGGCGCCGCACTCCAGCTCGGGCTCGGCGTGCCAGCGCTCCGCCATCACGACGCGCTCGAGCGGCAGCCGCGCCGCCCAGCCGCTGGACTCCAGGCCCGGCCGCACCGGTCGCTCGTCGGGCCACCCGAGGCAGAGGTAGGCGATCGGGTCCACGGACGCGGGGATGGCGAGGATCGCGCGCAGGTCGGCCAGCCGGTAGAAGCTCACCCAGCCCACGCCGAGCCCTTCGGCGCGCGCCGCCAGCCAGAGGTTCTGGATCGCGCAGGCCGTCGAGTAGACGTCGGTCTCGGGGATCGTGCCGCGGCCGAGCACCTCCTCGCCGGGCCTGCCGTGGTGACAGCAGACGCAGACGCCCAGCGGCGCCTCGACGATCCCCTCGACCTTCTGGTCGAGGAACTGGCGCGTGCGCGCGTCGAAGCGGTCGGCCTGGCGCAGGCGCTCGCGCGCGGCGACGTCGCGGATCGCGATCCGCGGCTCGCTGCCGCGGATGACGATCAGCCGCCACGGCTGCATCAACCCGACCGACGGCGCGCGGTGCGCCGCACCGAGGACGCGCTCGAGCACGTCGTCGGGCACCGGATCGGGCCGGAAGCGGCGGATGTCGCGGCGCTCGGCGATGACGCGATGGACCGTGTCGAGCGCGTCGTCGTCGTAGCGCCAGCCGCGCGGATCGGCGGCGCGCTCGGCCGCGCGGGAGGGATCGTTGCCGGGCGGCGTCGCCGGCCGGTACAAGCGCGTCGCATCGCTCATGCGTCCCGGAGAGTATGAAGGCGCCGCGGCATGGCACCGAGCCGCCGTGCGCGCTAGGGTCCAGCGCGTCAGCGCGTCGGCGCGAGGAAGCCGGTGGAAATCCGGGACGGTTGCGCCACTGTGACGGGGTACGGATCCCCGAAGTCAGGAACTCGGCCGCCGCGGCACCTTCCACGAGGGACGCACCATCCCCAGGAGGACCCAATCCATGGATCCCGCAGCCAACGTCCAGCCCTTTCCGCTTCGCCAGCTGCTCCCCGCGCTGATGCTGGGCGTGCTGTTCGTGCTCACGATCTACCTCGTGCAGTACGACCAGGGCGTTCTCTCGCAGAGCGGCTCGTTCCTCCACGAGCTCATGCATGACGGGCGCCACCTGCTCGGCGTGCCCTGTCACTAGCTCCTCGCCACCGGACAACTCATGGTCTGGAGCCTCGTCCGCAGGGGCCTCGTCGTCGGCGTGATCGCCGGCCTGATCGCGGGCCTGTTCGCGTTCGTCTTCGGCGAGCCGCGCGTGCAGGACGCGATCGACATCGAGAACGCCGCCAGCGCGCACGCGAGCCTCGTGTCCGTGCCACTCGCGCACATCTCGGAATGGGCTGTCAGCCGCGGCGAGCAGCGCGGCGGCCTGTTCCTCGCCACGGCGCTGTACGGGATCGCCGCCGGCGGGCTGTTCGCGATCGCCTTCGCGGCGCTGCGCGGGCGCGGCTCGCAGCGCACCGACTGGGAGCTCTCGACGCGGCTGGCGGGCGCGATCTTCGTCGCGATCGTGCTCGTGCCGTTTCTCAAGTACCCGCCGAACCCGCCGGCGGTCGGCGATCCGGAGGCGATCGGCGAGCGCACGGCCTACTACCTGACCCTGCTCGTCGGCTCGGCGCTGGCGATGCTCGCCGCCGCGCGGGTGATGTGGTCCATGAAGCCCGACCCGCCCCCCTGGGCGCGGCCGCTGGCGGGCGCGGGAACCTTCGTCGTGGTCGCCGGCGGGCTGGCGCTCGCGCTGCCCGGCATCCAGGAGGTGCCCAAGGACTTCCCGGCGCCGCTGCTGTGGGAGTTCCGGCTCAGCTCGCTCGGGACGCAGGCGGTCCTGTGGGCGTCGCTCGGAGTCGGTTTCGGGATCGCCACGATGCGGGCGGCCCAGGCGGCGGCGCGCGGCGTGGCGGGCGATCGATCGGTGGCGGCGCGCTGAGGCGCCTGCTGCTCATCCGCCATGCGACGACCGACGCCGTCCGGCGCAACGCGTTCCCGATCGACGAGCCGCTCAACGACGCCGGTCGTTCGGCTGCCGCGCAGCTCGCCGGGAAGCTCGGTCGTGGCGAGGCGCTCTGCAGCCCGGCGCTGCGCGCGCGGGAGACGGCCGTGGCGGCGGCGCTCGACGCGACCGTCGAGCCGTTGATCGCCGAGGGCGACCTCGGCGCCTGGGCGGGCCGCACGCTGGCGGAGGTGCACGAGGCCGATCCGGACGGTGTCAGCGCCTGGCTGATGGACCCGCGCGCCTGCCCGCACGGCGGCGAGACGCTGGCCGCGCTGCTGCAGCGCGTCGGGGCCTGGCTGGACGCGCAGGCCGCGCGCGACGGCCGCGGGATCGCGGTCACGCACGCGGGCGTCGTGAAGGCCGCGATCGTGCACGCGCTCGGCGCGCCGGCGGCGGCGTTCTGGCGCGTGGACGTCGCGCCGCTGGGGCTGACGGAACTGCACGCGCACGACGGCCGCTGGACGGTCGCGCGCGTCAACGCTGGGGTGGTCGTGTGACGTCGTCCGAAGGTCAGAGCGTGCGATGACCGCAGGTCGTGTGACGTCGTCCGAAGGTCAGAGCGTGCGATGACCGCAGGCCCTGTGACGTCGTCCGAAGGTCAGAGCTTGCGATGACCGGAGGCCGAAACCGTCTTTCCGGCCTGGCGCTCGGCTACGGCGCCGACCTCGCCTTCGGCGACCCGCGGCGCGGGCATCCGGTCGCGGGCTTCGGCCGCACGGCGCTGGCGCTGGAGCGCGTCGCCTACGCGCCCAGCCGCCTGCGCGGTGCGCTGTTCACGGCGGCGCTCGTCGGCGGCGCGGCGCTTGCCGGCCATGGTCTCGCGCGGCTGCTGGGGCGCCGGACCGCGCTCGCGCTGCTGACCTGGACGGCGCTCGGGGGGCGCTCGCTGCGCCGCGAGGCGGCGGCGATCGCCGGCCGCTTGGAGCGTGACGACGTCGCTGGCGCGCGCGCGTCGCTGCCCGCGCTGGCCGGCCGCGACGCGTCGGCGCTCGACGCCGGCGCGATCGCCCGCGCGGTCGTCGAGTCCGTCGCGGAGAACACCTCCGACGCCGTAGTCGGGACGCTGCTGTGGGGCGCGGCGGCCGGACCCGCCGGTGTCGCGGCGTATCGCGCGGCCAACACGCTCGACGCGATGGTCGGCCACCGCTCGCCGCGCTACGAGCGCTTCGGCTGGGCGTCGGCGCGCCTCGACGATGCGCTCGGCTGGCCGGCCGCGCGCGCGGGCGCCGCGCTGACGGTGCTCTGCGGGCGCTCACCGGCGCGCACGTGGCGCGTCCTGCGCCGCGACGGCGGTGCGCATCCGAGCCCCAACGCGGGCCGGATGGAGGCCGCGTTCGCGGGCGCGCTGGACCTCCGGCTCGGCGGGCCGCTGGCCTACGGCGGGCGCGCCGAGGAGCGTCCGTCGCTCGGCGACGGCCGGGCGCCGGTCGCCGCCGACATCGGGCGCGCGAACCGCCTGTCGAACCGCGTCGGCGCGGCGGCGCTGGCGGCGAGCGTCGCCTGGAGCCTGCGATGAGCGGCGCGCTGCTCGTGTGCGGCACCCACTCCGACGCCGGCAAGTCGATCGTGACCGCCGGGCTGTGTCGCTGGCTGCGCCGCCGCGGCATCTCGGTCGCGCCGTTCAAGGCGCAGAACATGGCGCTCAACTCGGTCGTCACGCCGGCCGGCGCGGAGATCGGCCGCGCCCAAGCCGTGCAGGCGGCGGCCGCCGGGGCCGAGCCGGAGGCGGCGATGAACCCCGTGCTGATCAAGCCGTCGGGCGAGCGCAACAGCCAGGTCGTCGTCATGGGCAGGCCGTACGGCGACGCCGACGCGCGCTCCTACCAGACGATGAAGTCCGACCTTCGCCCGCTCGTCGAGGACGCGCTGAGCGACCTGCGCGCGCGCTACGACGTCGTCGTCTGCGAGGGCGCGGGCAGCCCCGCCGAGATCAACCTGCGCGCGGACGACCTCGCGAACATGGGCCTCGCGCGCGCCGCCGGGCTGCCCGTGCTCGTCGTCGGCGACATCGACCGCGGCGGCGTCTTCGCCTCGCTGCTCGGCACGCTCGCGCTGCTCGAGCCCGCCGACCAGGCGCTCGTCGCGGGCTACGTCATCAACAAGTTCCGCGGCGACCCGTCGATCCTGGCGCCCGGCCTCGAGGACCTGCGGGCGCGCACCGGACGCCCGGTGCTCGGCGTGCTGCCGTTCGTCGAGGATCTCTGGATGGACGCCGAGGACTCGCTCGCGCTCGAGGCGCGCGCACCCGAGCGGCCGGCGCTCGCCGACACGCTCGACGTCGTCGTGCTGCGGCTGCGCTGGATGAGCAACTTCACGGACCTCGACGCGCTCGCGGCGGAGCCGGGCGTGAGGGTGCGCTTCACCCGTTCGCCGGCGGATGTCGAGCGCGCCGACCTCGTCGTGCTGCCCGGCACGAAGGCGACGGTCGAGGACCTCGCGCGGCTGCGCGCGGCGGGCCTGGACGACGCGCTGTGCGCCCGCGCCGCGGCAGGCGCACCGATCCTCGGTGTCTGCGGCGGCTACCAGATGCTCGGCACGACGATCCACGACGGCGTCGAGTCTGCGGTCGCGACCGTGGACGGGCTCGGCCTGCTGCCGGTGAGCACGGTGTTCGAGCGCGACAAGCTCCTGCGTCGTCGCGCGGGCGCCTGCCCGTGGCTGGGCGGCGCGCGCTCGCAGACGGGCTACGAGATCCGCCACGGCCGCGTGATGCGCCACGGCGGCGAGCCGCTGCTGCTCGCCGACGACGGCGAGCCCGACGGCTGCCGCGACGGCTGGACGCTCGGCACCGCCTGGCACGGTGCGCTCGAGGACGACGCGCTGCGGCGCGCACTGCTGCGAGCCGTCGCCGGCGCGCGCGGGCGCACGTTCGTCGCGGGCGACGACAGCTTCGCCGCGCTGCGCGAGCAACGCCTGGACGCGCTCGGCGACCTCGTCGAGCAGCACCTCGACACCGAGGCCGTCCTACGGCTCTTGGAGACCGGCGCGCCCACCGACCTGCCCACGATCCACACGGAGGTGCGCGCCGTTGCTGCGCTTCGTCACGACAGCTGACACCGAGATCCTCGCGACCGCCGCGGCGGTCGAGCGCCTCGGCGACGACTTCCCCGCCGTGCGCTGCGCCAACCCGGCGGGGGCGATCGACCAGCCGGCGTTCGTCGACGAACTGCTCGACGGCGCGGCGGTCGTCCTGTGCCGGATCCTCGGCGGCCGGCGCGGCTGGCCGGAGGGCTTTGACCTGCTGCGCGCGCGCTGCCGGCGCGACGGCGTCGCGCTGCTCGCGCTCGGCGGCGAGCTCGAGCCCGACGCCGAGATGACCGCGCTATCGCTGGCGCCGGCGGGCGCCGTCGCGCAGGCCGGCGAGTACCTGCGCCACGGCGACGTCGCCAACGTCGAGCAGCTGCTGCGCTTCCTCGCCGACACGTTCCTGCTCGAGGGCCACGGCTTCGAGCCGCCGCACGAAGTGCCCGACCTCGGCGTCTACGTGCCTGGCGCGGGCGACGTGCCGCTCGAGGAGGCGCTCGCCCGCCATCGGCCCGGCCGCCCGACGATCGGCATCTGCTTCTACCGCTCGCACCGGATCACCGGCAACGCCGCCTGGGTCGACGAGCTGAGCGCGCAGATCGAGGCGGCCGGCGCGAACGCGCTCGCCGTGTGGTCGACGACGCTGCGGCGCGACGGCGAGGGCAACGTCCCGGCGCTCGCGCTGCTCGACGGCCACGTCGACGCGCTGCTCGTCACGATGCTCGCGACCGGCGGCTCGCACGCCGGCGACGCCGAGCAGCGCTGGGACGCCGCCGCGCTGGAGGCGCTCGGCGTGCCGGTGATCCAGGCCGTCTGCGCGACGTCGTCGCGCGCGGCGTGGGAGCAGTCGGCGAGCGGCCTGACGCCGCTCGACGCCGCCACGCAGGTCGCGATCCCGGAGTTCGACGGGCGCCTGCTGGGCGGCGTCGTGTCGTTCAAGGAGCGCGGCGAGACCGGCTCGATCGTCGGGGCCGCGATCCCGCGCTACGTCGCCGACCCCGAGCGCTGCGCCCGCGTCGCGCGCTTGGCGGTGCGCCACGCGCGGCTGCGCGCGACGCCGAACGCAGACAAGAAGGTCGCCGTCCTGCTGACGAGCTTTCCGACGAAGCACGCCCGCGTCGGGATGGCGGTCGGGCTCGACACGCCGGCCAGCGCACTCGGCCTGCTCGACGCGCTGCACGAGGCAGGCTACGAGGTGCGCCACCCCTACGGCCACGGTGACGAGCTCATGCACGCGCTGATCGCGGGCGGCGGCCACGACCCCGAGTTCGTCACCGACGAGCAGCTCGCCAACACGACCCTGCGCCTCCCGGTGGCCGAGTACGAGGCGTGGTACGCGACGCTGCCCGCGTCACTGCGCGAAGCGATCGAGGCGCGCTGGGGGCCGCCGCCGGGACAGCCGTTCGTCGACGGCGACGATTTCGTCGTCGCGGCGCTGGAGCTCGGCAACGTCTTGATCGCGATCCAGCCGCCGCGCGGCTACGGCGACGATCCGGTCGGCATCTACCACGATCCCGAGCTGCCGCCGACGCACCACTACCTCGCCGTCTACCGCTGGCTGGAAGCGTCCTGGCGCGCCGACGCGATCGTCCACCTCGGCAAGCACGGGACGCTCGAATGGCTGCCCGGCAAGATGCTTGCCCTGTCGTCGCGGTGCGCGCCCGACGCGGCGCTCGGCGACATGCCGTTCGTCTACCCGTTCGTCGTCAACGACCCCGGCGAGGGCGTGCAGGCCAAGCGCCGCGCGCACGCCGTGATCGTCGACCACCTCGTGCCGCCGATGATGCGCGCCGAGACCTACGACGAGCTCGCCGAGCTGGAGGCGCTGCTCGACGAGTACGCGCGCCTGGAGATCCTCGACCCGCCCAAGCTGCCGGGCCTCGCCGTGCAGATCTGGGACGCGATCGAGCGCGCGAACCTGCAGTCCGACCTCGGCGTGCAGGAGCGCCCCGACGACCTGGGCCTGCTCGTCGAGCACATCGACGGCTACCTCTGCGAGGTCAAGGACATCCAGGTCAAGGACGGGCTGCACGTGCTTGGCGTCGCGCCCGCGGGCGACCAGCTGCGCGGCCTCGTCAGCGCGATGCTGCGCCTGGACCCGAGCGACGAATTGCGCGGCCTGCGCAACTCCGTCGCCGCGGCGCTCGACCTCGACGAGGCCGCGCTCGCGACGACGCAGGGGGCCGACCGGCTCGAGGCCGTGCAGCTGGAGCTGCTCGACGCGCTCGCGCTGCGCGGCTGGTCGGCCGGCGCCGTGGCCGAGGTCTGCCGTGAGGTGCTCGGCCGCACCGACGCCGAGGTGCAGGGCGCGCTGCGCTTCGCCGCCGAGACGGTCGTCCCGCGGATCGCCCAGACGACCGACGAGCTCGTCCACGTGCTCGGCGCGCTCGACGGCCGCCACGTCCCGGCGGGCCCGAGCGGCAGCCCGACGCGGGGGCGCGTCGACGTCCTGCCGACCGGGCGCAACTTCTACTCCGTCGATCCGCGCGCGCTGCCCTCGCAGCTCTCCTGGGAGACCGGCCAGCGGCTGGCGCAGGCGCTGCTGGACCGCCACGTCGCCGACCACGGCGAGCTGCCCCGCATGGTCGGCCTCGTCGCCTGGGGAACCTCGGCGATGCGCACGCAGGGCGACGACGCCGCCGAGATCTTCGCGCTGCTCGGCGTGCGTCCGGTGTGGGCGCGCGAGTCGCGCCGCGTGACCGGCATCGAGGTCATTGCACTTGAGGAGCTGGGCCGCCCGCGGATCGACGTCACCGTGCGGATCTCCGGCTTCTTCCGCGACGCCTTCCCGCACCTGCTGGCGCTGCTTGACGACGCCGTCGCGCTCGTCGCAGGGCTCGACGAGCCGGCCGACATGAACTTCGTCGCCGCGCATGCGCGCGAGGACGCCGCGGCGCTGGCCGGCGAGCTGGACGCCAGGCCCGCCTGGCGGCAGGCCACGACGCGCATCTTCGGCTCCAAGCCGGGCGCCTACGGCGCGGGCCTCGCGCAGCTGCTCGACGCGCGCGACTGGCGCGACGGTGGCGACATCGCCGAGGTCTACGAGGCGTGGGGCGGCTACGCCTACGGGCGCGGCCTCGACGGGGCGCCGGCGCGCGACGCGCATCGCAGCTGCTTCGGGCGCATCGACGTCGCGGTGAAGAACGTGGACAGCCTCGAGCACGACGTCTTGGACTCCGACGACTACTACGAGTACCACGGCGGGATGGTCGCGACCGTGCGGGCGCTGACCGGACGCGAGCCGGCGGCGGTGCTCGGCGACTCGTCGGATCCGTCACGCGTCGTGACGCGCTCGCTGGCGCAGGAAACGCGCCGCGTGTTCCGCGCCCGCGTCGCGAACCCGCGCTGGATCGCGTCGATGATCCGCCATGGCTACAAGGGCGCCGCCGAGCTGGCCGCGACCGTCGACTACCTGTTCGGCTACGACGCGACGACGGGCGTCGCCGAGGACTGGATGTACGAGGACGTCGCGCGCAAGTACCTGCTCGACGAGGACGTCGGCGCGTTCATGGGCCGCTCGAACCCCTGGGCCGCCCGCTCGATCGCCGAGCGGCTCATGGAGGCCGCCGATCGCGGCCTGTGGGAGGCGCCGGAGGAGGAGACGATGGGCGCGATCCGCGCGCGCTACCTCGAGCTCGAGGGAGAGCTGGAGGAGGCGTCGGCGTGACGCCCGGCTACCCGTTCTCGGCGATCGTCGGCCAGGAGGCGTTGCGCGAGGCGCTGCTCGTGAACGCGGTCTCGCCGGAGGTCGGTGGCGTGCTCGTGCGCGGCGAGCGCGGCACCGCGAAGTCGACGGCGGTACGGGCGCTGGCGCCGCTGCTGCCGGCCGTCCCAGCGGCGGCGGAACAGCCGTTCTGCTTTGCGCCCGGCGATCTGGCGCCGGACGGTGTCGTCGACGGCGCAGCGCCCGTCGAGCAGCGCCCGGCGCCGCTCGTCGAGCTGCCCGTCGGCGCGACGATCGACCGCCTCGTCGGCGCGCTGGACCTCGGCCGGGCGCTGGCCGGCGAGCGTGCCTTCGAGGCGGGCCTGCTCGCGCGGGCACACCGCGGCGTGCTGTACGTCGACGAGGTCAACCTGCTGCCCGACCATCTCGTCGACGTCCTGCTCGACGCGGCCGCGATGGGCATCTGCCACGTCGAGCGCGACGCGGTCTCGGTGCGCCACGACGCGCGCTTCCTGCTCGTCGGGACGATGAACGCCGAGGAGGGCGAGCTGCGCCCGCAGCTGCTCGACCGCTTCGGGCTCGGCGTTGAGGTGGCGGCGCCGGTGCAGCCGGCCGAGCGCGCCGAGATCGTGCGCCGACGGCTGGCCTACGAGGCCGATCCGATCGCCTTCGCGGCGCGGTGGGCCGATGCCGACGCCGACATCGCGGCATCGATCGTCACGGCGCGCGAGCGACTGCTCGCCGTCCGCCTGCCCGAGCGCGAGCTCGGTCGGATCGTGCGGGCGTGCGCGGAGGTCGGCGTCGACGGGATGCGCGGCGACGTCGTCACCGCGCGCACCGCGCGCGTGCTGGCGGCGCTCGAGGGGGTCGACGAGGTGGACGCCGAGCACGTGCGGCGCGCGGCCCACCTGGCGCTGGCGCACCGCCGCCGGCGCGACCCGCTGGCCGGCGGCGCCGCCGACCCGGGCGAGATCGATCGCGCGCTGGAGGCGGACGCCGACGAGCCACCCCCGCCGGACGGTTCGCCGCCGCCCGGCGACGCAGCGCCGCCGCCGGATGTCGGCTCGGACGGGTCCGACGCCCCCGTCTCGCGCGGCGGCGACGCGCTGGCTCCCGAGGCCCCGGACCTCGCCGCGCCCGCCCCGCGCGAGCGGCTCGACGCCCCCGACCGCGCCCAGGCGCTGACGCTGCCGCCGCTGGGCCGCCGCGGCGCGGGCGCGACCCGCGCGGGACGCAGCGCCCGCGCGCATGGGCTCGCGACAGCCCCGATCGACAGCCGCCGCGCCAGCGGCGACGACGACGATCTGGCGCTGGTCGCGACGCTGCGCGAGCGGCTCGCCGGCGGCGACCCCGCGGCGCGCCGCGTCAACGTCCGCGCCGGTCGCGAAGGCACGCTGCTGTGCCTCGTCATCGACGCGAGCGGCTCGATGGCGGCGCGGCGCCGGATGGCGCGGGTCAAGGGCGCGCTGCTGGATCTGCTGCGCGACGCCTACGCGCGTCGCGAGCGCGTCGCGGTCGTCGCCTTCCGCGACGCGCGCGCGCACGTCGTCCACGTCCCGAGCGCGCCGCTGGAGCACGCCGCCGCCGCCGTGCTGGCGCTGCGGACCGGCGGGCGCACGCCGCTGGCGGCCGGCCTGGACGCCGCGAGCGAGCTGATCCGCCGCGACCGCGCGCGCGACCCGCGCGGCCGCGCGATCGCGGTCGTCCTGACCGACGGCCGCGCGCCCGCGGCGTCCGCCGCCGCGGCCCGGCTCGGGCGTGCCGCCGACGCCGTCCACGTCGTCGACACCGAGGACGGCGCCGTGCGCCTCGGCCTCGCGCGCGAGCTGGCCGTCGCCGCCGGCGGCGTCCTGATCGCGCTTCCGGCCATCCGGCACCCGAGTCCGAGGAGGGCCGCATGACATCCAGCCAGGATCCGCTCACCAAGCACGGCGGCGACGACGTCGACGTGCCGCACCGCCCCGGCGACCGTGGCAGCGCCGAGCCCAAGCGCCGCAAGCCGCGCGACCGGCCGCTGCTGATCGTCATCACCGGCCACGGCAAGGGCAAGTCGACCTCGTCGTTCGGCACGCTGATGCGCGCGTGGGCGCGCGGCTACCGCTGCGCCGTGTACCAGTTCGTGAAGTCCGGCAAGTGGAAGGTCGGCGAGGCGAAGGCGGCGGCCGCGCTCGGCGGGATCGACTGGGAGAAGATGGGCGACGGCTGGTCGTGGCTGTCGAAGGACCTCGACGAGTCGGCCGACCTCGCGCGCGCGGGCTGGGAGCACGTCAAGCAGGTGATCGCCGAGGAGCGCTACGAGTTCCTCCTGCTCGACGAGGTCACCTATCCGCTGAAATGGGGCTGGATCGACGTCGAGGACTTCGTCACGACGCTCCGCGAGCGCCCCGGCTTCCAGCACGTCGTCGTCACCGGCCGCGACGCGCCGGCCGAGCTCATCGCCGCCGCCGACCTCGTCAGCGAGGTTGTCAAGATCAAGCATCCGATGGACGCCGGCATCCGCGCGCAGCAGGGCATCGAGTGGTGAGCATCCCGCGCATCGTCGTCGCGGGGACGAGCTCGGGCGCGGGCAAGACCTCGGTCGCCTGCGGGCTGATCGCCGCGCTGCGCTCGCGCGGCCACGTCGTGCAGGGCTTCAAGGTCGGCCCGGACTACATCGACCCCAGCTACCACGCGCTCGCCTCCGCGCGGCCCGGACGCAACCTCGACGCGTACCTCTCCGGCCCCGAGCTCATCGCGCCGCTGTTCCTGCACGGCGCCGCGGGCGCCGGCATTGCGGTGATCGAGGGCGTGATGGGGCTCTTCGACGGCGCATCGGGGCGCGGTGAGCTGGCCTCGACGGCGCACGTCGCGAAGCTGCTCGACGCGCCGGTCCTGCTCGTGCTCGACGCCGCGTCGATGGCACGCAGCGCCGCCGCGATCGTGCACGGGTACATGACGTTTGACCCCGAGGTCGAGATCGCCGGCGTGATCGTCAACAAGGTCGGCTCCGACCACCACGTCGAGCTGCTGCGCGAGGCGATCGAGCCGCTCGGCGTGCCGGTCGTCGGCGCGCTGCGGCGCGACGACCGCGTCGCGGCGCCCGAGCGCCACCTCGGGCTCGTGCCGGCGGTCGAGCACGAGGCGCGGACACGGCGCGCGATCGCGGCGCTCGGCGAGGCGGTGCGCACGCGGGTAGACCTCGACGGCGTGGTCGCGCTGGCGCGGTCGGCACCCGCGCTGGGTGGTGAGACCTGGTCGCCGGTGGACGCGGGCCCCGCCGGGCCCGGCGCCACGATCGCGATCGCGCGTGGCCCCGCGTTCTCCTTCCACTACGAGGAGAACCTCGAGCTGCTGCGCGCCGCCGGCGCCTCGCTCGTGCCCTTCGATCCGATGACCGATGCGGCGCTGCCCGCCGACGCCGGCGCGCTGATCCTCGCCGGCGGCTTTCCGGAGATCTTCGGCGCCGAGCTGTCGGCCAACGCGCCGCTGCGCGAGGACATCGCGGCGTTTGCGCGCAGCGGCCGGCCGGTGCTCGCCGAGTGCGGCGGCCTGCTGTACCTCTGCGAGGAGCTCGACGGCCTGCCGATGTGCGGCGTGCTGCCGGCCCGCGGGCGGATGGCCGGGCGCCTGTCGATCGGCTATCGCGAGGCGACGGCGCAGACCGCGTCGGCGCTGTGGACCGCCGGCGAGCAGCTGCGCGGGCACGAGTTTCACTACTCCGCCGTCGCGGGCGACGCCAGCCCCGCCTGGCAGCTGACGGCGCGCGGGCACACGCGCACGGAGGGCTTCGTCGCGGGCGGCGTCCACGCGTCGTATCTGCACGTGCACTGGGCGGCCTTCCCGCAGGCGGCGCGGCGCCTGGCCGAGGCGGCCGCGCGCGAACCGGCGGGCGCGCGGTCGTGGGCCTGACGCTGGTCCTCGGCGGCACGCGCTCGGGCAAGAGCGCGTACGCGGAGGGCCTCGCGCTGCAGAGCGGCCTGCCCGTCCGCTATGTCGCGACCGCCGATCCACAGGACGGCTCGATGCGCGAGCGGATCGCCGCCCACGCGGCGCGGCGCCCGCCGGAGTGGGAAACGGTCGTCGCCGCCGACGACCTCGCGTCGCTCGTGCGCCCCGGCGTCAGCGTGCTGATCGACGGCCTCGGCGGCTGGATCGCGGGCGCGATGCAGCGCGCACCCGGCGCACCCGGCGCACCCGGCGCACCCGGCGCACCGCGCGTGCGCGAGGAGGTCGCCGCGCTCGCGCGCACGGCGGCCGGCGCACCGCAGCCGGTGATCGTCGTCGCCGAGCAGGCGGGGGACGGGATGCTGCCGGCGGACGCGCTGTCGCGCGCGTGGCTCGACCTGCTCGGCGAGGCGACGCAGGTGCTCTCGGAGCACGCCCAGCGCGCCGTGCTCGTGGTCGCCGGACGCGCGCTCGAGCTGCCGCCGCGCGCTGCTGCGAGCGCGCCGGGTTGCGCCGACGACCTGCGCCGGCACGGCGACACGCTCGTGCGCCCGGGCGACGCCGACCACGCCGTCAACGTGCTCGCGGGCGGCCCGCCGCCGTGGTTGCGCGAGGTGCTGAGCCGCGCGCTGGACGATGTCGCCGCCTATCCACGCGAGGCCGAGACGGTGGCCGCGCTGGCCGCGCTGCACGGCCGCCTGCCGCAGGAGGTCGTCCCGACCAACGGCGCCGCCCAGGCGCTGTGGCTGCTGCCCGCCGCGCTGCGCCCGCGCCTGGCGGCCTGCGTGCATCCGGGCTTCACCGAGACCGAGGCGGCGCTGCGCGCGCACGGTGTCCCGGTCACGCGCGTGCTGCGCCGGGCCGACGACGGCTTCGCACTCGATCCCGCGGCGGTCCCGCAGGTCGCCGACCTCGTCGTCGTCGGCAACCCGGCCTCGCCCAGCGGCACGCTGGACCCGCTGCGGTCGCTGCTGGCGCTGCGGCGCCCGGGCCGCACCGTCGTCGTCGACGAGGCGTTCATGGACCTCGTGCCCGGCGAGGCGCCGTCGCTCGTGCGCGAGGCGCTGGACGACGTGATCGTCGTGCGCTCGATGACGAAGTCGCTGGCGATCCCCGGGCTGCGCGCCGGCTACGCCGTCGCGCCCGTGCCGCTCGCCGACCGGCTGCGGGCCTTGCGGCCGCCGTGGTCGTGCAACACGCTCGCGCTCGCGGCGCTGCGCGCGCTGGCGCAGCGGCCCGAGGCGCTCGCGGCGGCGGCGACGCGCGCGCAGCGCGAGCGGACCGACCTCGAGCAGCGCCTCGCCGAGATTCCCGGGCTGCGGACCTGGCCGGCGGCCGCCAACTACGTGCTGGTGCGGGTCGGTGACGGGGCGGCGGTTGCGGCGCGGTTGCGCGAGGCGGGCATAGCGGTCCGGCCGGCGGGCTCGTTTCCGGGGCTGACCGCCGACGACCTGCGGATCACCGCCCGCCGGCCGCGTGAGAACAAGCGGCTCGCGGGCGCGCTGGCCGCGGCGGTCGCGCGGTGATCACGGTCGTCGGCATCGGCGCCGACGGGTGGGCGGGGCTGTCGGAGCAGGCGCGCGCGGCGGTGCTCGCGGCAGATCTGCTCGTCGGCGGCGATCGGCAGCTCGATCTCCTGCCGCAGGACGCTGGCGTCGAGCGACGCGCGTGGCCGAAGAACCTCGTGACGCTCGTCGACGAGCTGCCGGCGCTCGCCGGCGGTGGCCGCGCGGTGACGGTGCTGGCGAGCGGGGACCCGCTGCTGCACGGCGTCGGCGCCACGATCGTGCGCCGGTTGGGCGAAGAGGGCGTGCAGATCATTCCGGCCGTCTCGTCGTTCTCGCTCGCCTGCGCGCGGCTGCGCTGGCCGGCGGCCGACGTCGAGCTCGTGTCGGCGACGAGCCGCGTCGCGGAGGTCGTCGCGCCCGCGCTCGCGCCGGGACGGCGGCTCGTCGTGCTCGGCTTCGGCCCCCGCAGCGCCGCGGAGGTCGCGCGCGTCGCGCGCGAGCGCGGGTTCGGCGCGAGCCGTCTGGTCGTGCTCGAGGAGCTGGGCGGCGAGCAGGAGCGCGTGCTGGAGTCGACGGCCGAGGACTGGGGCGACGCCGATGCGGCCGCGCTGCACCTCGTCGCGCTCGAGGTCCGCGGCGACGGGCCGCTGCTCGGCCGCGCCCCAGGGCTGCCCGACGACGCCTACGAGCACGACGGGCAGATCACGAAGCGCGACGCGCGGGTCGTGACGCTGGCGGCGCTCGTGCCGGTCGCCGGGCAGCTGCTGTGGGACATCGGCGCGGGCAGCGGATCGGTGGCGATCGAGTGGCTGCGCGCGGCGCCGGGCGCGCGCGCGATCGCGATCGAGCGTGACGCGCAGCGCGCGGAGCGGATCGCGCGCAACGCCCTGACGCTCGGCGTTCCGTCGCTGCGGGTCGTGCACGGCAGCGCCCCTGAGGCGCTCGACAAGCTCGAGCGACCCGACGCGATCTTCGTCGGCGGCGGCGTGTCGAGCTACGGGCTGCTCATGCGCTGCATGGGCGCGCTGCGGCCCGGCGGCCGGCTGGTCGCCAACGTCGTCACGGTCGAGGGGGAGGGCATCCTCGCCCGCGCCCACGAGGAGCACGGTGGCCGCCTGACGCGCCTGTCGTTCGCCCACGCCGAGCCGCTGGGCCGCTTCACCGGCTGGCGGCCCGCGATGCCGATCACGCAGTGGGAGCTGCGCGTGCGATGACGGTCCACTTCATCGGCGCGGGCCCGGGCGCCGCCGATCTCATCACGCTGCGCGCGCAGCGCCTGATCGCCGCCTCGCCGGTCGTCCTCTACGCCGGCGCGCTCGTGCCCGACGAGGTGCTCGCGCACGCGCCGGCGGGCGCCCGCCTGGTCGACACGCAGAACCTCGACCTCGACGCGATCGTCGCGCAGTATGGGGCCGCGCAGGAGCGTGGGGAGGACGTCGCGCGGCTGCACTCCGGCGACATCTCGATCTGGAGCGCCGCCGCCGAGCAGATGCGCCGCCTCGACGAACTGGGGATCGACTACGACATCACCCCCGGCGTGCCGGCGTTCGCCGCCGCCGCCGCGTCGCTGCGCCGCGAGCTGACGCTGCCCGGCGTCGCGCAGACGGTGATCCTCACGCGCCACGCCCGCCGCGCGACGCCGATGCCCGCCGGCGAGAAGCTCGACGCGCTGGCGGCGCACGGCGCGACGCTCGTCCTGCACCTCGCCGTCCAGGCGATCGGCGAGCTGGCGCCGCAGCTCGCCGAGCACTACGGCCAGGACGGGCCGGTGGCCGTCGTGGCGCGCGCGTCGCATCCCGACGAGGTCGTCCTGCGCGGGACGCTGGCGACGATCGCCGAGCAGGTGCGCGCCGCCGGCGTGCGCCGCACGGCCGTCATCATCGTCGGCCCGGCCCTGGGCGAGCCCGGCTTCTGCGACAGCCACCTGTACTCCGCCGCGCGCGAGCGCGGCGTCTAGGGACCGCCGCCGGCCGGCGGCCGCGTCAGCTCGCGAAGTCCGGGCTCGCCGCGTGCGCGGCGGCCGCCCGGCCCTTGGGCTCCTCCCACTCCTCCTGGCGCCCGAGCGCCGTGAGGTCGAGGAAGTAGTACGAGCCGCCGGTCTGCTCGGCACCGCGGGCGTAGGTCGAGTACGTGTGAAAGACGCGCTCGCCGTCGCGCAGGAAGTAGCTCGTGCCCGGCATCTCGAACGGCTGCTGGTCGGGATCGGCGAAGAACGTCGCGCCGTGCGCGGCGTGCTCCTCGGCGCTGCGGTAGTTGTACTGCACGGGTGCGACGCGCCCGTCGAGCGTGACGTGGAAGTCGTAGTTGAAGTCGCTGCCGTACGACGAGTACCAGGGGAACGTCCAGCTCCTGCGCGCCTTGTAGTCCTCGATCTTCGCCAGCGGCGCACGCGAGACGTAGGCCAGCGACGTGTCGCGGGCGTGCAGGTGCGCGAGCAGGCCCGGCGACATCTCGTCGGCGCCGGCCGAGCAGCTCGGGCAGCCGTCGTCCAAGCTTGGCTCGAACATGAAGTGGCCGACGATCAGCTGCCGGCGGCCTTCGAAGAGGTCGAGCAGGCTCGCCCGGCCGGCCGGACCCTCGAACACGTAGTCCTTGTCGATCTCGACCATCGGCAGCATGCGGCGCTCGGCGTTGAGCGCGTCGCGCCGGCGGGTCAGCTCCTTCTCCTTGATCAGCAGCGCCCTGCGCGCGGCCAGCCATTCGTCGCGTGTCGCGATCTGCGGAAGGCTCATGGCTTCGTTCTCACTCCTCTGTCGTGGGCCCGTCGTACGGGCGTCTGACGTAACGACTGGCCGCCGCGCGGAAATTGAGCGGTCAGGAGCGGGAGACCCCGAGCGCCTCGGTCACGAGCGCCAGCCACTGTGCCGGATCGACGCCCAGTGCCACGATCCAGTCCTCGTGCGTCGTCCCTTCGTGCTCGAACAGGCGCCCCTCGCCGGCGTCGACGAGCATGGCGCAGCGCTCGGGCGGGAGGTGGACGACGAGCTGGCCGCCCGAGACCGCCGCGAACAACTCGCCCGAGGCCCGCATTCCCGGGCCGTCGCCGAAGCCTTCGTCGAGCTTGATGTCGGGCCGGCTCGCGTAGTTCCTGGCGAGCGAGTTGAAGACGTCGGAAGGGTCGTCAGATGGAGACATGGGCGAGGTTGTACCCACACGGCGCCTCAGCGCGCCGGCAGGGTCGCCACCACCTGATCCTCCAGGCCGGTCACCGGCTCGACCATCGTGCCGGTCCGCTCGCGCTCGCGGATCTCCAGGCGCCGCGAGAGCCGCGAGAGCGCCAGGTTCGTGAGGATGAACATCAGGCCGATGATGATGAAGACCTGCAGCAGCGGCGCCTGCACGCCGCCGAAGAAGTTGAAGCCGGTGAGAATGCGCCCGCGGCGGGCGACCTCCTCGATGGCGATGATGTAGACGAGCGTCGTGTCCTTGTTGAGCGTGATGAGCTGCGAGACGGTCGCGGGCAGCATCCGCCGCAGCCCCTGGGGCAGGATCACGATCCGCATCCGCTGCCAGTAGCTCAGGCCGAGCGCGGCCGCCGCCTCGCCCTGCCCGCGGTCCAGCGACAGGATGCCGGCGCGCATGATCTCCGCCAGCACGGCGGAGTTGTAGAGCACGAGCGCCAGCAGGGCGGCGAACACGCGCCCGGTCTGCATGACCTCCGGCAGGAACGCCGGCGCGGCGTCCTCGTAGGTCTCACGCCACGACGCCGGCAGCGCGAGGTAGACGTAGAGGATCACGAGCAGCACCGGCAGGTTGCGCCAGACGTCGACCCACAGGCCAACGAGGAAGGCCAGCGGCTTGTTGCGCGACAGCCGCCCCAGCGCGAGCGCGAGGCCGAAGATCAGCGAGCAGATGAGCGCGATGAGCGCGATCTGGAGGTTGACGAGAAACCCCTCGAGCAGGAACTCGAGGTTGTTGGCGGTGACCAGCCACTCCCAGTTGTCGGGGTCGAAGAGGTAGCCCATGCGTCTTAGCGGCGGATCGCGTGGCGCTGCTCGAGCCGGCGCAGGGCGATCGTCGCCGCCACCGTGAGCAGCAGGTAGCCGACGGCCGCCCAGAAGAACGCCGCCTCGGTCTCGAAGGTGCGCGAGGCGATGATCCGCGACTCCTTGAGCAGGTCGTTGATCGCCACCGCCCCGCCGACGATCACGGAGTTCTTGATCATCGCGATCGTGATCGAGCCCAGCGGCGAGATGACCGTCCGGAAGGCCTGCGGCAGCACGATCCGCCGCAGCGTCTCACGTTGGTCGAAGCCCAGCGACAGCGCGGCATCGATCTGTCCGCGGCTGACCGCGAAGACGCCCGAGCGCAGCACCTCGGCGACGTACGCCGCCGTATACAGCCCGAGCGAGGCGATGCCCGCGATCCACGTGTTGATCGGCACACCGGCTCGCCGCAGGCCGAAGTAGGCGATGAACAGCAGGACGAGCAGCGGGATGTTGCGAAACGTCTCGACGTAGACGCCGCCAAGGCGCTGCAGCCACTTCGACGGCGCGATCCGCAGCGCCGCCACCAGCGTGCCGACGACGGCCGCGACGACGAACGAACCTCCGACGAGCCGGAGAGTGACCCAGAAGCCACTCGCCAGCGCGCCGGCGTTGTCCGTCAGGAGCTCGATCCAGGAGCTCACTTGGAGAGGTCGATCGCCTCCTTGAGCGTCATCGTCGGCGGCTCCTGCTCCTCACCGGTGTAGCGGCCGATCCACTTCTGGTAAGTCTTCGCCCAGCGGCCGTCGTCCTTGAACTTCTCGAGCACCTCGTTGACGAACATCCGGAACGCGCTGTCGCCCTCCTTGATGCCGGCGCCGTAGGGCTCGGTCGTCAGCGGCTCGCCGACGAGCTTGAGCGAGTCGTCCTGGATGATCTGGCCCGTCAGGATCACGTCGTCGGTCGACTCCGCCGCGACGGCCCCGTTCTGGATCAGCTCCAGACATTCGGAGTAGGTGTCGACCAGCCGCCGCTTGGCCTTCGGCGCCTGCTGCTTCAGCGTGTCCTCGTATGTCGAGCCCAGCACGGTGCAGACCTCCTTGCCGGCGAGGTCACCGACACCGTTGATCGAGGTGTCGGACTTCTTGACGAGGATCCGCCCGCGGGCGATGAAGTACGGGTCGGAGAAGTCGATCTCCTCGTCGCGCTCGGCGTTGATCGTCATCGTCGAGAGGATCAGGTCGGCCGTCCCGTCCTTGAGGAACGGGATCCGGTTGTCGGAGATCGCCTCGATGAACTTCGCCTGGACGCCGAGCTCCGTGGCGATGGCCTTGCCGATGTCGACGTCGAAGCCCTCGATGTTGCCGCTGCGCGGGTTCTTGAAGCCAAACGGCGCCACGTCGTACTTCACGCCGATCGTGATCTCGCCCTCGTCCTGCAGCCTGGCCATCGTCGTACCGGCGTCGAACGTGCGCGCCGCCGCGGTCCCGGTCTGCGCGCTGCCATCGTCGTCGTCGTCGTCGTCGCCGCAGCCGGCCGCGGCCAGCACGCCGAGCGCAAGCGCGAGCGCCGCCAGCCAGCGCCATGTCGTCCCCTGCATCTGTGGCCCCTTCCTGTCGTCAGTGATGGATGATCTTGTCCACGAACTCCCGCGCGCGGGGACTCTTCGCGGCGGCGAAGAACTCCGCAGGCGGGCCCTGCTCGACGATCCGGCCGGCGTCGATGAAGACGATCCGGTCGCAGACCTCGCGCGCGAAGCCCATCTCGTGCGTCACGACGACCATCGTCATGCCGCCGCGGGCGAGCTCGCGCATGACGTCCAGGACCTCGCGGATCATCTCGGGATCCAGCGCCGAGGTCGGCTCGTCGAACAGCATGAGCTTGGGGTCCATCGCCAGCGCCCGCGCGATCGCGACGCGCTGCTGCTGGCCGCCCGACAGGTCGGCCGGCGCGGCGTCGGCCTTCTCGGGGATGCCGACGGTCGCGAGCAGCTCACGGGCGCGCGCCTCGGCGGCGGCCGGCGCGACGCCCTTGACCTTCACCGGTGCCAGCGTGATGTTCTGCAGCACCGTCTTGTGCGGGAAGAGGTTGAACTGCTGGAACACCATCCCGATGTCGGCGCGCATCCGCCCGATCGACTTCGAGCGCGGGTCGACCGGCCGCCCTTCGAACAGGACGCTGCCCGCGTCGACCGCCTCCAGCCCGTTGATGCAGCGCAGCATCGTGGACTTGCCCGAGCCCGACGGCCCGGCGACGACGACGGCCTCGCCGGGCGCGATCGCCAGGTCGATGTCGTCGAGCACGACGTTGTCGGCGAAGCGCTTGCCGACGCCACGCAGTTCGACGAGCGGTGCCACTGCGTCGCTGGCGGCCATGGCACACCTTATGGCGGTTGCGCGGGCGAATGCAATGGGGATGGTGCCCGGCGTGCGCCAGCTCTCAGCCCGGCGTGTACGTGCTGACCGAGAACGTCGCGCCCTGCGGGTCGCGCACGACCGCGACGCGGGCCGGCCCGGCGTCGTAGGCAGGCGTGACGATCGTGCCACCGAGCGCATGCGCCCGCTCGGCGACCGCGTCCGTTGCGTCGACGGCGAACGTCACGGCCCAGTGCGGCGGCGCGTCGCCGTCGTCCGGCGTCAGCTCCATCAGCCAGCCGATCGCGTCGCTGAAGCCGGCGGGCGCGCCCGCGTCGGCGTGCCGATCCCTGACCCCGGGGTCGATCCGCTCGAGCGTCTCGCCGTAGCCCGGCAGGCGCCACATCGTCGCCTCGGACGCGCCAAAGCGCACGGGCGCGGGCTCCCAGCCGAACACGGCGCCGTAGAAGGTCTGCGCGCCGTCGACGTCGCGCGTGTGCAGGTTGCTCCAGTTCCACGACCCCGGCGCGTTGACGACCTGGGCGCCCTTGTGGCGACCGGCCTGCCAGATCCCGAACACCGCGCCCTGCGGGTCGGCGCAGATCGCCATCCGCCCGGCCGCGAAGACGTCCATCGGCTCGGTCAGCACGCTGCCGCCTGCGGCCTGCACGGCCGCGGCCGTCGCGTCGGCGCTGTCGGCGGCGATGTACGTCGACCAGTCCGGCGTCTGCGGCGAGCCGTCCTGGGAGGTGATCGCGGTGACCTCGCGGCCGTCGAGCCTGGCGGCGAAGAAGTGGCCCGGCGCCTCGGCCGGCATGCGGTCCTCGAACTCCCACCCGAACAGCGCGCCGTAGAACTCGGTCGCGGCCACCGGGTCGGGCTGCGCGGTGTCCACGAAGCACGGCACGCCGGCCGGATATCCGTCTCGTTCGAGCATCGTCGGCTCCCTTCTCGTTGCGGTCGCTCGACGCGCACGCTACGACAGTTCTAGGACAGGATCAGTCCGCAGCAGAGAGAGTGTGCTGCGCGGCGCGGGCAGCGGCAGCGACGCACCCGCGGCACGATGTCCTGCCCCGCGGTCGCCAGACCGCGGTAGCCGGCCAGCGCGGCGAGCCGGGGATGCCGGTCATGCGTGGCGTCGTGTCAGCGAATCCCGGATACCGTGACGTGGTACGTCGACTGCAGGAAGCCCTCCACGGCTCTGAAGTACGTCAAGTCCCGGAACGGGAGGGCTAGCGCTAGCTAGGTAGCTTGCGCGCGCCGCGGGAGGCCTTGCGCAGCTCGCTGTAGGACTTGCCGAAGGCCGACCACCATGCTCTGGGAGTGGTTGCGACGATGGCTGCGGCGAGTTCCTTGGCGGCGTCGGTTCGCAGTGCTGCCGTGGAGGACTCCTGCCATTCGGTGGTGTCGTGGTGGCCGAAGGCCTCGTACTCCCGTGCCTGCAGCAGCGTCTCGATCTTGTCGGCGTCGTGGGCAAGGCGCGACTCGATCGAGTCCTCGGCCTCGTAGGCGCGGACGAGCTCTTGGAAGACGTCTGCGAGCGCATCGGGCATGGCTGCGGTCTGGTGGGTGTTGACTGCCTCGGGCGTCGATGTGGCGACGTACGCGCGTCCGACGGCCTCGATGTCGCCTATGCGCGATTCGGGCGAGTCGTGCAGCAGGCAGAGCACGGCGGTGCGGCTGGGATCGGCGCCCTCCACGGTGGCGAGGGCGATGCCCACGATGGCGGTGCGGAAGGAGTGCTCGGCGACGGTCTCGGGGTCGGGCACTCCGATGAACAGCCAGCCGGCTCGGCGCAGCCGCTTGAGCTGGCCCATCTCGTGCAGGAAGTCGGCAACCCCGGACAGCGGGTGGTCGCGGTGACTGGGCTCGGGGGAGGCGGGCTGCTGGCTGACGAAGACGCCGCTGCCGGCGCGGCTTGTGACGAAGCCTTCGTCACGCAGCGTCCGGATCGCCTGATGGACCGTCATGGGCGACACGCCGAAGAACTCGGCGAGCTCGCGGCCGGGCGGTAGTTGCGCGCCTGGTTCGAATTCGCCGCTCAGGATCGCCGCGCGAATCGAGTTGGCGATCTTCTTGAACGGGGGCCGCTTGTCCGTCGCGTCAATGGGCTGCATGCCGTAGAGCTTATCTATAGAGGTCCGGGCTCCGCTTAGGACAAAAGTCTTGCCCCGTGATCCAGGGAGGTGTAGCTTTGCGCTATAGCTATTACGTACTTCCCTAGATAGGTAGGAGGGTTGTTTCATGCGGTTCCCGATCGATGTCAGCACCCTGACGTTCATCGCCGGCAGCGAGCCGGCCGGCGGAGATCTGGCGAGTGCGGTGGCCACGATGCAGCGGCGCGGTCTGGGGCGCGCGTACCGCGCAGGACGGCTGGTCTGCGGATGGGTACAGGTCACGATCGGCCACGATCAGCGCCTCGGGCTGACCGAGCAGGAGCGTCAGCTTGTGCGGGTGCGTTTCCACGAGCCGCTTGACCATCGCCTGCGCTCCGAGCTGGCCCAGCTCATGGCACGCCGGGGGGCGCGGCCGCCCGCCGCGCGGCCGAGCGCATCGACCCGATCGAGGTCGTCGTCGACGACCCCCAGGGCGGCCGTGAGCGGATCATCGGCCGAGTCGAACCGCCGCAGATGCGCCACGGCCGGCTGCGCGACATCGAGTTCGCGCTGCGCAGGCAGGAGCCGACGCGATGAGCAGCGAGCCGGCCGCACGCCTGTCCGACGATGACATCGTGGCGCTGAAGTTCGCCGCGCACCGCCAGCTCGCCCGGTGGGCCAACAAGCCCCAGCTGAGCTCTCATCAGCACGCCCAGCGCGCCGCGCTCAAGCGCGCCGTCCAAGCTCTCCAGAACAAGGCGTTCGCGCACGGCTGCGAGCTGCGAGCCCCCAGCGACGAGGGGGAACGATGACGCTCAGCGACTGGCGCAAGATCGAGCGCGGGCTCTTCGAGTCCGCCGACGGCCGGTGGCGAATCGCCAACCCCTACAAGCTCACGACCGAACTGCGCCATCGCTGGCTCGTCGCCGAGCGCCGCACAAGCGGATCGGGCTGGAACATGCACGACGGCGACCACGCCACACTCCACGACGCCCGCGCCTACGTCACGGCGCTCACGGACCAGCAGCGATCTCGCCCGCCGTCACCCTGATCCAGGCGTGCCCGCCGTCGACGCCGCCCTCGAGGCCTGCGCTGACTGCGGCGCGACACTTGAGATCGCGCTGGTGCCGCTCGCGCACGGCAGCGCGGCCATGCCCACTGAGAGCGCCGCGCCAAGAGCGCCGGGCCGCGCGGTCCTCGAACTCCCACCCGAACAGCCCGCCGGAGGCTATGCGGTGTTTAGGACAGATTCAGTCCGCGATTACGCAAACGCTGTGGGGCTCGGCGCGCTTGGTGGCGGGCGCTCGTGAACGGCGGCACGAGGTCCGCGCACTACGAGCTGCGGCGGCGCAGCAGGTACGTGTCCATGATCCAGCCCTTGCGCTCCCGGGCCGCGGCGCGGACGCGCTCGATCTCGCCGGCGACCTCGTCGAGCGGGCCGGCGACGAGGATCTCGTCGGGCGTGCCGAGGTAGGCGCCCCAGTAGATGTCCAGCGACTCGTGGCACAGCGCGCTGAACGCGCAGTGCGCGTCGAGCATCACCACGACGTCGGGGGCGTTGGGCGGCAGGCCCTCGCGCGTGAGGCGCCGGCCGGTGGTCACGTGCACGGCCTCACCGACGCGGTTGAGCGCGATCGCGTGGCGGGCGCAGAGCGCGGCGATCGCGCTGATGCCCGGGATGACCTCGACCTCGAACCGCACTCGCCCCGCCGCCAGGATCGAGTCCATGATCGTCAGCGTCGAGTCGTACAGCGACGGATCGCCCCACACGAGGATCGCGCCGACGCCGGCGTCCGCTGCGAGCTCGTCGGCGATCAGGCGCTCCCAGATCCCGGCGCGCGCCGCGCGCCACGCGTCCACCGCCGGCGCGTAGGCGTCGGCCGTGCGATCGCGCTCGGGGTCGCGGACGGCGACGATCCGGTAGGACTGGTCGTCGATGAAGCGCTCGCACACCAGCCGGCGCAGGGCGACGAGCTCGTCCTTCTCCGCGCCCTTCTGCATGACGAAGAACACGTCGACCTCGTTGAGCGCGCGGATCGCCTGCTGCGTGACGTACTCCGGGTCGCCGGCTCCGATGCCGATCAGCAGCATCCGCCTCATCGTGGAGGCCTGACGCGATGGCGACGGTGCTCGTGCTCGGCGGCACCGCTGAGGCGCGGGCGCTGGCGGCCGCGCTGGACGGCGCGCCCGGCACGCGCGTCATCTCGACGCTCGCCGGGCGGATCGCCGATCCGCGCCTGCCGGCCGGCGAGGTCCGCGTCGGCGGCTTCGGCGGCCCGGATGGGCTGGCGGCCTACATCGGCGCCGAGGGCGTGCACGCCGTCGTCGACGCGACGCACCCGTTCGCCGAGCGGATGTCGTGGTCGGCGTTCGCGGCGTGCGCGGAGACGAACACGAAGCTGCTGCGGCTCGAGCGCCCGCCGTTTCACCGCGACCCGGCGATCGACTGGCGCGAGGTCGGAGCGCTGGACGAGGCCGCCGCGCTGCTCCCGCAGGCCGGGCGCCGCGTCTTTCTGACGACCGGTCGCCAAGGGCTCGCCGCGTTCGCGCGCGTGACCGGCGCGTTCTTCTTGATCCGCTGCGTCGACGCGCCCGATCCGCCGGCGCTTCCGCCCGACCGTGCGGTCCTGCTCGACCGCGGGCCGTTCACGCTCGAGGGCGAGCTTGCGCTGATCGACCGTCACGCGCTCGACGTGCTCATCACGAAGGACTCCGGCGGCGCGATGACGCAGGCCAAGCTCGCCGCCGCGCGTGAGCGCGGGTTGCCGGTGATCGTCGTCGCGCGCCCGCCGCGGCCGGGCGCGCAGACCGTGGAGACCGTCGAGGAGGCGCTCGCCTGGCTCGGCGAGCACGCTCACGACGATGGATAGCTGCGCGGCGTGTAGACGAGCGTGCGGCCCGCGCCGCTGATCACCCGCGTCGTCGACGAGCCGATCACGAGCAGCGTGTGCATGTCGACCTGCGCGGCGTCGAACCCGCCCAGCGTCGAGATCGAGACCGCCTCGCCGGGGCCGCCGACGTCGCGCGCGACGACGACCGGGCAGTCCGCGTCGCGGTGGCGCAGCAGCACCTCGCGCGCGCGCTCGAGCTGCTCGCGGCGGGTGCGCGACGCCGGGTTGTAGAGCGCGAGCGCCAGATCGGCGGCGCCCGCCGCCTCGAGCCGGCGCTCGATGATCGCCCACGGCTTGCGCTGGTCCGACAGCGAGATCACCGCGAAGTCGTGGCCCAGCGGCGCGCCGACCCGCGCCGCCGCGGCGTGCATCGCCGAGAGGCCCGGCACGACGCGCAGCTCGACGTTGTGAAACTCGCCGTTGCCCGACTCGACGGCCTCGAGCACCGCGGTCGCCATCGCGAAGATCCCCGGGTCGCCGGACGAGACGACGGCGACCGACGCGCCGCCCGCGGCGAGCCGCAGCGCGTGGCGCGCGCGGTCGAGCTCGACGCGGTTGTCGCTGGCGTGGCGGCGCTGGCCGGTGCGCTCGGGGACGCGGTCGAGGTACGGCCCGTAGCCGACGAGCTCGTCGGCCGCCGCGAGCGCGGCGCTCGCCTCCGGCGTCAGCCAGGCGGCGCCCGCGGGGCCGAGGCCGACGACGGACAGGATTCCGCGCGCGCCGGCGCGCGCGGTGCCGAGCGCCGGCGCGGGCGCTGGGCCGCTGCGCGCCGTCGGCACGAGCATCAGCGACATGTACGGCACGGCCCCCTCGACGGCGTCCAGCGCAGCGACGCGCTCGTCGCCGTGCGACGCACGCTCGACGTAGACGGCACGCTCGCTGACGCCGGCCAGCGCCGCGGCGTCACGGACGCCGTCGAAGCGGCGCCCGAGCTTCATGACGACCGCCGCGTCGGCATCGCGCAGGTGCGCGGCGAGCACGTCCGCCGGCAGCGTCCCGGGCGCCACCACCAGCACGTCGTCGCGCTTGGCGAGCGGGCGGCCGGCGGCGGCGGCGGCGGCGCTGAACGCCGTCACGCCCGGCACGACGAGCGTGGAGTACAGCCCGGCGAGGCGCTCGTGCAGGTACATGTAGGAGCCGTAGAAGAACGGGTCGCCCTCGCAGAGGATCGCGATGTCACGACCGGCGTCGAGCACGGCCGCGATCCGCGCGGCGGAGTCGTCGTAGAAGTCGCTCAGCGCGCCCTCGTAGCCCTGCGGATGGTCGGTCTCGCCGGTCGTGACCGGGTAGACGAGCGCGAGCTCCTCGCAGCCCGGCGCGATCCACGGCGCCGCGGCGTGGCGCGCGATCGAGCTGCCCGCGCGCTTCTCCGGGTAGGCGACGACGGCGCATGCGCCAATGATCCGCTGGGCCTTGACGGTGACGAGCTCCGGGTCGCCGGGGCCGACGCCGACGCCGAACAGGCGCCCGGCCGCGGTCGTCATTCAGCCACCTGCGCCAGCGCGTTGACGGCGGCCGCGGCGATCGCGCTGCCGCCGCGCCGGCCGTGCACGACGAGGTACTCGAGGCCGCCGCCGTCGGACGCCAGCGCGATCTTCGACTCGGCGGCGCCGACGAATCCGACCGGCACCCCGATGACCGCCGCGGGGCGCGCGCGGCCGTCGTCCTGCGCGAGCAGCTCCAGCAGCCGAAACAGCGCGGTCGGCGCGTTGCCGATGACGACGAGCGCGCCGTCGAGCCGGTCGCGCCAGTGCTCGAGCGCCGCCGCGCTGCGCGTCGTTTCCAGCTCGCGGGCGAGCTCGGCGATGCCCGGCTCCCCGAGCGTGCAGACGACGTCGTTGCCGGCGGGCAGCCGCGCCCGCGTCACGCCCGCCGCGACCATGGCGGTGTCGCAGAGGATCGGGGCCCCGGTCCGCAGGGCGCGCTCGGCGGCGGCGCCGAACCCCGCGGAGGCCGCCACGTCGGCGACGAGGTCGACCATCCCACAGGCGTGGATCATCCGCACGACCACGCGCTCGAGCACCGGATCGAGGCCCGCGAGGTCGGCCTCCGCGCGGATCGTCGCGAACGACTGGCGGTAGATCTCCGCCCCGTCGCGCTCGTAGACGATCATCGCGCCGACTCTCGCAGCAGATCGGACGCGTCTTGCAGCGACGGGACGACGGACGTGCGCGCGTCGGCGCGCACCTCGACGTCGCCCGCCGCGCGCACCGCGACGGCGACCGGCGTGCCCCGCACCTCGCCGCAGCGCCGCTCGCAGGCCGCCCAATGCTCGGCGGGATCGCTCGCCGCGCGGGTTTGGGCGCGCCGCGCGGCAGCGGCGCGGACGTCGGCCAGCGCCCGGGCGCAGCCGGCGGTCCCGGCGCAGGCAGTCAGGCCGACCCAGCCCGACGCGCCGTCGAGCACGAGCTGCGTCGCCGCGAGCGCGTCGCGCGCGGCGGCCACCGCGCTCGGATCGAGATCGACGAGCGTCACCGTGCGCCGCGTCGAGAGCCGCACGTCGTCGCTGACCGCGGCGAGCGCGCGTAGCAGCGGGGGTGACAGCTGCCCCAGCGGGACGAGCGCGGTCAGCGCCATCCGCCCGTCGCGCTGCTCGACGACCCCGGGGTCGACGCCGCGCGTGCGCGCGGCGCGCGTCGTGCGCGCCAACGTCAGGCCGAGCGCGGACGCGATGGTTGCCGGCCCGCCCGGCGTCTCGGACAGCCGCCACGCGTCGCCGCGGGCGAGCACGAACGCCCCGGCCGCGCGCAGGGCGACGTGGACCGCCGCCAGGCTGTCGCCCTCAAACTGCAGCGCGCGGCCGTCCAGCGCGACGCCGAAGCGCCCCTCGCCGCGCGCGACGACCGTCACGTCGGGTCCGATCTCGCGCCCGACGCCCGTGCCGTCGTCGACGAGAAAGCAGAACCGGCCAGGTAGCTCGCTGAGCAGCTGGGTCACCGAGACCTCGCTGTCGAGCAGGGCCACGACGGCGTCGACGTCGTCCAGCGCCGCAGGCGCGCGGCCCGCCAGCGGGCTGGCGAGCACGTTGCGCGCGCGGTCGTGCGACAGCGACGGCAGCAGCCCGACCGTTTCCAGCTGAGGTGCGAGCGCGCGCGCCGCGTCGTGTGCCAGCCCGCGCAGCTGCAGGTTCGCTCGCGCCGTCAGGTCGACGAGCCCGTTGCCGAGCTGCTCGGAGAGCCCGGCCAGCGCCAGCAGCGCCCGGGCCGACAGCCGCCCGCCGGGAACGCGCACCCGCGCCAGCCACCCGTCGGCGGCCTCGTGCAGGGCGAGCGCGCCGGGACACCGATCCTGGCGCGTGCGCTGATGCGGCGCGGTCGACGTCACCCGGCAAATCTAGTCGGTATCCGTGGCCGCCAGCAGCCGGTCGCCCGCCGGCCTGCGGCAACGCCCGTCGCGCTAGCGTTTGCGCCGATGACCTGGCCCGTCGCCTCCGGCTCGCTGCTGCTCGGCTTCGCCGTCGCGGAGGCGACCGGCATCCGCCCGCTCGGCGGGATCGTGCTGATCGCCGCGTGCGCGTGGTGCGCGCTGCGCTGGCTGCGCGCCGCCGGGGCGGCACGCACCGCGCTGCTCGTCGTCGTCTACGCCGGCGCGTTCGCGGTGTCGCACATCGTCGCCGACACGCTCGGCGCCTGGCCGTCGGTCCTGCTCGCGGCGGCGGTCGTGGGGACCGCCGCCTACGTGCTGGCCGACAGCGCCGGCGGTGGCGTCAGTCCTGCCCGCGCTCGACCTTGACGCCCGTGAACTCCGTGTCGACGGCCTTCGTGTAGCGACAGCCGTTGATCTCGTCGTGGCGGTGGAACGTCGGCGGGTCGATGTGCACCTTCAGCGTGTACTCGCCGTCGACCGGCACCTTCCAGTTGCGACCGTAGTGGTAGATCATCGGGTGCCAGAGCAGCGGATGCTCGTGCGTGCCCACCTCGTTGCCGTCGGGATCGACCAGCGTCGCGGTGACGGTCAGACCCGGGATGAAGCGCCCGTCCGACCCGTCGCAGACGGCGATCTCGACGTGCAGGTTCTCCTCCTCGGCGGTCAGGCGGCTTCGAGGACCGGCGCAACGGGCTCGCGCCGCATCGCGTCGAGGTGGCGCAGATCGAGCGCGAACTCCTCGACCTCGGCGCCCTGCATGCGGCGCACCATCGGCATCCAGGGATCGGCGTCGATCGAGCTCACCACGCCGAGGCAGTCGCCGTCGACGATCACGTCCGTTCCGAGCGGAAAGGGCATGCAGACCCGCCGGAACGCGTCCGCGATGACCGGATCGAAGCTGCCGCCGACCACACCCTCCCCGATGACGTTCAGGCCGACGTGCGCCGGCTGGGCCTGCTTGTACACCCGCTCGGAGACGACAGCGTCGTAGACGTCGGCGACCGCGCAGATGCGGGCGAACTCGTGGATCGTCGCGCCCGTGCGCCCGCCCGGATAGCCCGATCCGTCGAGCCGCTCGTGGTGGTCGCGCACGGTGCACAGGACGAGCGGCGACGGGTTGGCGGTGCGCAGCAGGTCGACGCCCGCCTCGGGATGCAGCTTGATCTGCGCGAACTCCTCAGCGGTGAGCTTGCCGGGCTTGTTGACGATCTCCTGCGGGACGGCCAGCTTGCCGATGTCGTGCAGGATGAGGCCCACGCCGAACTTCGTCAGGCGCGCCTCGATGCCGTCGTGACGCGGGCGCTTCATCCAGTCGCGCCAACCGTCGCGCTGCCAATGGCGGCGCGCGATCAGCATGCCGATGAGCGCGACCTGCACGGAGTGGCGGTGCGTGTACGAGTCCGCCTCGGCGAGGTCGCCGAGCGCGAGCGTCGCCTCGGGGACGTCTGCGAGGCTCGCGGCGATCCCCGCGACCACGGCGGTGAGGTTCTCGAGTTCCTGCCGCGGCACAGCGGCGCCGCCGGAGGACAGCGTCTTGGCGATGCGGCTGAAGCTTGTCGAGACGGCGGCCTCGGCGGCGCTGCGCGCCTGCGGATCCAGCGCCGGCATGGGCTCGATGCCGCGCGACAGCTCGTCCTCGATCCAGACGGTGTTGACACCGACGTCCTGCAGGCGCATCACGTAGGCAGGTGAGAGCTTCACGCCGGCGCGCAGCAGCGGGAGCGCGCCCGGGCGGCTCGGACGCAGGTCGCGCCCAAGGACCATGCCATCCGCCAGCGAGCTGAGTCTGATGAGGCGCATGGGCTTCCCCGGTGTTCGACCGGCCGACGAGAGAACTTGAACGCCTCGCGCTGGGTTCGATCTGGACGAGAGGGCCTCCGTCGCGTGTGACGCAGCCCACGGCCGCGCGCCGGGAGCGCGGTTAGGGTGGCGCCATGGAGCGGCCACGCAGCGAGCGAGCGCGATGATGCGGTTCGAGATCCGCAAGACATGGCGCAACCATCTCGGCAACCAGCGGATCGACCCGCTGCGCATCTACGAGCCGCGCTCGATCGCCGAGGTCCAGGAGATCGTGCTCCTCGCGCGCGAGCGCGGCGTCAACGTGCGCGCCGTCGGCTCGGGCCACTCGTGGTCCGACGTGGCGCTGACCGAGGGCTTCGTGCTCAGGCCGACCGGCATGACGCGTGTGCCTTCGGCGGAGCCGGACTTCGTCCGCCCGGAGTGGGCCGGGCGCAGGCTCGTACGGGCCGAGGGCGGCGCGCGGATTCGCGAGCTCAACGCGTGGCTGGACGACAACGGGATGGGCTTCGCCAACCTCGGCGGCTACGACGGTCAGACGATCGCCGGCGTGACCTCGACCTCGACGCACGGCTCGGGGATCGAGTTCGGCCCGTTGAACGATGCGCTGCGGTCGCTGGACGTCGTCGTGGGGGACGGCAGCGTGCAGCGCATCGAGCCGGCCGACGGGCCGACCGACCGCGCCGCCTTCGAGGCGCACTTCGCCGGCCGGCGCACGCTCGTGCAGGACGACCACGTGTGGAACGCGATGGCCGTCGGCATGGGCTGCATGGGCGTCATCTGCACCGCGCTGATAGAGGCCCGCGAGCGCTTCTTCATGCGCGAGGTCCGCGAGCTGCATCCGTGGTCGAAGATCCGCGCCGACCTCGAGGACGGCGGCGTGCTCGAGCGCCACGAGCACTACGAGCTGGCGTTCAGCCCCTACGACGACGGCTACCCGTACCCGTTTCTCGTCACGACGCGCGACACGATCGGTGACCCGCGCCACCGCCCGTGGGACAAGCGCATGCGCAACTGGCTCGTCGAGGCCGCCGCGCTGTTTCCGTTCACGCCGCAGATCATCAACCTGATCCTCGACGTGGCGCCGCGCCTCGCGCCGACGCTGCTGCGCGGCTCGGTGCGGTCGCTCGTCAAGGCCGAGTACGACGCGGTCAGCTTCAAGGTCTTCAACATCGGCACGCTGAACAACCTGCCCGCCTACTCGTGCGAGATCGGGGTGCCGGTCGACGGCCGCCACATCGAGGCGGTCGAGACGATCTTCCGCGTCGCGCTCGAGCGGCGCGAGCTCGGGCAGGTCTACCAGAGCTCGCCGATCGCGCTGCGCTTCGTGAAGGCCACGCCCGCGTACCTGTCGATGATGAACGGGCGCAACACGATGATGATCGAGCTCATCGGCCTGAACGGCAACGACGGCGGGATCGAGCTGCTGAAGGCCTACGAGGAGGCGCTGTACGCGCTCGGCGGCCGGCCGCACTGGGGCCACATCAACACGCTCAGCGGCAGCCACGAGTTCGTCGCCTCGATGTACCCGCGGCTGGCGGACTGGCTCGACGTGCGCGCACGGCTGGACCCCGACGGCGTCTTCGACTCGCCGTTCACGAAGCGGGTCGGGCTGTCGCGCGAGTCGTTCGTGGCGTAGCCCCTACGCCTTCGCGGCCCCGTGGCCCCCGCCGCCATCGTCCCCCGCCGCCAGCTTCAGCGCATGCGGCAGCATCGGGGTCAGCACGTCGAGGCACTCGCGTACGGCCTTCGGGTTGCCGGGCAGGTTGACCACGAGCGTGCGGCCGCGCGTCCCCGCGACGGCCCGCGATAACCAGGCCAGGCGCTGGAACTGTGCGGTCTGGGCACGCATCGCCTCGGCGATGCCGGGCGCCTCGCGGTCGATCACCGCGCGCGTTGCCTCGGGCGTCACGTCGCGCGGCGCCAAGCCGGTGCCGCCGGAGGTGAGCACGAGGTTCGCCTCCTCGCACAGCTCGACGATCGCGCTCGCGATCTCGTCCTGCTCGTCGGGCACGATCCGCGTGGCGACGATCTCGACGTCGATCCCCTCGAGGATATCGGCCATCAGCGCGGTCGTCGTGTCCTCGCGCGTGCCGGCCGAGCGGGTGTCGGAGATCGTGAGGATCGCGGCCGTTAGCATCAGCTCGATGGACGTTACCGTGAGACTCTTCGCCAGCCTGCGCGAGCACGCCGGGGCTGGCACCGTGCCGCTGCAGCTCGGCGACGACGCGACGGTCGCCGACGCGATCGCCGAGCTGCGCGCGGGCGCGCTCGCGGGCCTGCCCGACAACGCGCCCTTCGTCGCCGCCGTCGCGCGCGAGTACGTCGAGCGCGACCATCCGCTCGCCGAGGGCGACGAGCTGGCGCTCGTCCCGCCCGTCAGCGGCGGCAGCGGTGAGGTGCTCCTGGCCGAGGTCACCGGCGACAAGCTCGACCCCGAGGCGGTGCGCAGGCTCGTCGCGCACCCGTCGACCGGTGCGACCGTGGTGTTCTGCGGCACGACGCGCGAGGTCCCGAGCCTCGAGTACGAGGCCTACGTCGAGATGGCCGAGGAGAGGATTCGCCAGCTCGCCGAGCAGGTCGTCGCCGAGCACGGGCTCGCCGCGGTCGCCGTCGCGCACCGCACCGGCACGGTCGAGCTGATGGAGCCGAGCATCGTCATCGCCGTCTCCGCGGGCCATCGCCAAGAGGCCTTCGCCGGCGCCCGCGCGCTGCTGGACGCCGTCAAGTCGCAGGCGCCGATCTGGAAGCAGGAGCACCCGGAGGACGGCCCGCCGGAGTGGGTCGCCGGGACGCTGCCGCCGGTCTGACGTTAGGGTCCCTAAAGCCCGGACGGATGCCCGCTGCGACCACGAGGAGGAGAACGTGAGCATCACGATCGAACGTCCGCCGTTGTCGTTCGCGAGGAGGTGCTCGACGAGACCTCAGTCCCGATGGCAGAACGCACCTGCTCCCCCTCGCAGGGGGGACAGGTACGCCACCACACGCGATCGCCGACTTCAGTCGGCCGCGCGGCTGGTTAGCCTGTGGCTAGCTCGAGCGTCGCGGCAAAGCGCGTCCACGGGGCGAGCGCGGCGACGGCGACAGCGTCCTACGTGTCGACGTCGCGCAGGCAGCGCAGCTCGGTCGTGCGCAGCCCGAGCTCGCGCAGCCGCGCGTGCTGGCGCTGCGCCGTCGCGGTCTGCTCATCGGCACGCCGAAGGCGCGCGGCTCGGCTGCGCGAGGCCGATCGTCCAGTAGCCGCCGTCTCGGCCCGAGGAGCGCGTTGGTCTGGGAGTCGGCGAGCTGCGCGAGCGCCTCGCACAGCAGCGCGCGCGTCAGCTACGGGGTCGTCCATGACGAGCACGAGCAGCGGCTTGCCGATGTCGCGCACCGCGTTGGCCAGGCGCTCGGCGAGGCTCGCGCCGGCGCTGGTGCAGGACCTCGAAGCCGGGCGGCAGCCAAGCGCCGGGCGCCCCGTCGAGGACGACGATGGCGCATCGCCGGCGTCCAGGCCACCGCCTGCAGCGTGTCGGCGAGCGCGGCCTCGGCGAGCGCCGCGGCGTGCGCGGGCTCGAGCGGCGGGCACAGGCGCGTCTTGGCGCATCCCGGCACGGGTTCCTTGGCCATGACGACGAGCGCGGCGGACATCGTCCGCGGACGCCACTGCCGCCAGCGAGGCGCCGGGGGTGGCATGCTCCCGGGCGTGCCCCGCGCCATCCTCGCGCCAGCGCTCGCCGCCGCGCTGCTCGCGCTCGCCGCCTGCGGCTCGGACGACAGCTCTGCCGAGACGGACACCGCTCCGGCCCAGACGGCGTCCGCTGCCGAGACGACGCAGGTCCGGCCGTCGGCCTCAGACGGCGTGCGGCTGGTCAGCGTGGGGCGCTTCGACTCGCCCGTCTACGTGACGGCGCCGCCCGGCGACACCCGGCGGATCTTCGTCGTCGAGCAGGACGGCACGATCCGCGTGGTGCGCGCCGGCAAGCGGGTCTCACGCCCGTTCCTGGACCTGCGCTCGAAGGTCGTCTCCGGCGGTGAGCAGGGCCTGCTGTCGATGGCCTTCGCCCCCGACTACGCCCGGACGCGGCGCTTCTACGTCAACTACACCGACCGCAGCGGCACCCAGAGCGTCGTCGAGTTCCGCCGCTCGAAGACCAGCCGCGACCGCGCGCTGACCAGCGGGCGGCTCGTGCTGCGCTACGACGGCGAGGAGTCCAACCACAACGGCGGCCTGCTGGTCTTCGGTCCGGACCGGCTGCTGTACATCGGCACCGGCGACGGCGGCGGCGCCAACGACCAGCACGGCGCGCGCGGCAACGCGCAGGATCTCGGCAGCCTGCTGGGCAAGCTGCTGCGCATCGACCCGCGCGCCTCGGGCGGCCGGCCCTACGGCGTGCCGGCGAGCAACCCGTTCGTGGGCCGCGACGGCGCGCGCGGCGAGATCTACAGCTACGGCCTGCGCAACCCGTGGCGCTTCTCGTTCGATCGCTCGACGGGCGACCTGACGATCGGCGACGTCGGCCAGGACCTCAGCGAGGAGATCGACTTCGCGACCAAGGGCGGCGCGAGCGGCGTGAACTACGGCTGGCGCCCGTTCGAGGGCAGCCGCCGGACGCCCGGCATCAACCGCAGCGAGGCGGGAGGCATCGACCATGTCCAGCCGGTCCTCGAGCTGACCCACGACGACGGCAACTGCTCGGTCACGGGCGGCTACGTCGTGCGCGACCGGGGCATCCCGGCGCTCGACGGCCGCTATGTCTACGGCGACTTCTGCAAGGGCCAGCTGCGCTCCGCGAGGCTGTCGGCGGGATCGGCCAGCGGCGACGCGGCGATCGCGGGCGTCAAGAAGGTCGAGCAGCTCTCGTCGTTCGGCGAGGACGCTCGCGGGCGTGTCTACGTCACGTCGCTCAGCGGCGCGGTGTACCGCTTCGCCGCCGGCTGACCGGACCACGCCGCCCCATAGGGTTGTGGACATGCCGCTGGAGCGCTTCGACGTGGCGCTCGTGCACGCCGACAACCCGGGCCCGTTCACGCTGACGGGCACGAACACGTGGATCGTCGGTCGCGACCCGTGCTGGATCATCGACCCCGGCCCCGATCTCGACGAGCACGTCGGGCAGGTGCTCGCGGAGGCGGCGCGGCGCGGTGGCGCGGCCGGGATCGCGCTGACCCACGACCACGGCGATCATGCCGGCGCCGCGGCGGCGGTGCGCGACGGCGCCGGCGGCGTCCCGGTCGGCGCCGCGCGCTGGGAGGGCGCCGACGTCCTGCTCGCCGACGGCGACGCGTTCGGCCCGCTGCATGTCGTCGCGACGCCCGGTCATGCCACCGACCACCTCGCGTTCGTCGCCGGCGCGGTCTGCTTCACCGGCGATGCCGTGCTGGCCCAGAGCAGCGTCTTCGTGGCCCCCGACCCGGGCGCGCTGCGCGGCTACCTCGCAGCGCTCGGGCGGCTGCGCGCGATGGGGCTCGAGTTGCTCTGCACCGGGCACGGGCCGCCCGTGGAGGATCCCGCGGCGCTGATCGACGGCTACCTCGCCCATCGCGCCGACCGCGAGCGACGGCTCCTCGCGGCGCTCGACGACGGACTGCGCGGCGTCGACGAGCTGCTCGACCGCGCCTGGAGCGACGCGCCCGCGAGCCTGCGGCTCGCCGCGACCGCGACGCTGATGGCGCATCTCGACAAGCTCGACGAGGAGGGGCGGCTGCCGGCCGGCGTCGAGCGCCCGCAGTGGCCACCGGCGGGCGGCCTGCGGCCGGTGGTGTGAGCCAGGAGCCGTCGCCGCGAGCCGGCTCGGCACCACCTCCTCAGCGCTGTCCGCCAGCGACGGCGCGCGGCGCCGGCCTGCCGGGCTCCACCAGGCGCTGTCGCGCCAGCACGAGCGCCGCCTCCAGCGGCGTCACCTCGCGCGCGGCAGCGTCGTCGAAGATGCGCCGCAGCGTGTCGCCGATCCCGCGTACGCGCCTGCCGGCGCGGCGTGCGTCGTAGCCGCTGGGCTCGAGCTCGACGGAGATGTTGATGATCCCGCCCGCGTTGACGACGAAGTCCGGTGCCCACAGCACGCCGCGCTGCGCCAGGACGGCGGCCACGTCGTCGTCGGCGAGCTGGTTGTTGGCGGCGCCGGCCACGATCGGCGCGCCCAGGCGCGCCACGTTGTCGTGGTCGAGCAGACCGCCGAGCGCGCACGGCGCGAACACGTCGACCGGCGCGGTCAGCGCCTCGCCGGGCTCGACCCAGCGCGCGCTCAGGCTATCGGCGAGCGCGCGCTTGCGGGGGTCGATGTCGGTGACGAGCAGCGTCGCGCCGGCCTTCGCGCAGGCCGTCGCGACGCGGCCGCCGACGTTGCCCAGGCCGGAGATCGCGATCGTGCGTCCCGCCAGCGACGGCGTGCCGAAGACCCGTTCGCAGCAGACGCGAATCGCGCTCTCGACACCGAGCGCCGTCCACGGGCTCGGGTCGCCCGAGCCGCCGTGGTGGCGCGCGAGGCCGCAGACGTGGCTCGTCGCCGATGCGATGAGCTGCATGTCGCGCGACGACGTGCCGACGTCCTCGGCCGTGATGTAGCTGCCGCCGAGCTGCTCGACGGTGTCACCGAAGTCGCGCAGCGCGTCGGCGCGGCGGCCGCGACGGCGGTGGCGCTCGGGGTCGGCCGGGTCGGGCGCCATGATCACGCCCTTGCCACCGCCCAGCGGCAGGCCGGCGACGGCGGACTTGAGCGTCATCGCCTGCGACAGCCGCAGCGCATCGCGGATGGCGGCGCGGGAGTCGGCGTAGTGCCACATGCGACAGCCGCCCAGCGCGGGCCCGCGCGCCGTCGAATGCACGGCGACGATCGTGAAGCACCCCGAGCGCTCGCCGCGGCGTACGAGCAGGGTCTCGTGGTCCAGCGTTGCGAGGTAGCGGTCGATGGCTACGACGCTACTGCAGCGGTTACGGCGCGTGCTCTACTGCTGCGCCCGATGCCGCGGGCGCGGTTGCGGGCGTCTCGGCGGGCGCGTCGGCCGGTGGCGCTGCGCCGCCGGCCTCGGGCGGCGTGCTGGGTGCCACCGATCCGCCGATCGGCGGCTCCTTGTTCGGCTTCAGGCCGTCGACGCCGTGGCCGAAGCCGTGCTCCTCGTCGGGCGCCGTGGCGCCGCCGGTCACGGAGTTCGTCGCGCCGGCGACCGGTGCGACCGCCCCCGGCGCCGAGCTGCCACGCGTCGGCGATGCGGTGCTGCGGCGGACGTTGGTGCTGGACGAACCGCCGCGTTCGCCGCGCGCCTTCGCCGCGCTCGTGCCCGACGCGCCGGTCGCGCCCGCCGCCGCGGCGCTGCCCGTGCGCTGCGCGGAGATCGCCGGCGCTGGCGTCGCGGCCGAGCGCGTCGCCGCCGGACCGGTGCTCGACGGCGCCTTGAGCTTGTGCGTGACCTCCGCCGCGCCGCCCGCGGCAAGCGCGGCGCAGCAGACGACCGCCGTCACCTTCGCCGCCGTGCCGCCACCCGCGGCCACGAGGATGCCACCGCCCGCGGCACTGCCGGCGGCGCCACCGCCGGCCGCGCTGCCGAGACCGAGCAGCTTGAGGCCCGCGGCGAGCGGACCGGCGCCGCCGGGCGACATCGCCGCGAAGCCCGCGCGCACGCCGCGCAGCTGCGCGCGGTACTCCGCGCAGCCGGCGCAGTCGCGCAGGTGGCGCCGCGAGCGTCCGCTCGCGCGCACGCCGCGATCAAAGGAGCCAGCCAGGTCGGCGCGGATCTCCGAGCAGGCGGTGTCGCGCGCCTCGACGGCCTCGACGAGCCCGATCCGGGCGCGCACGAGCAGCGACTTCACCGCCTGCAGCGAGACGCCGAGCGCCTCGCTGAGCTCGGCGTAGCTCATCCCGTCCATCTCGCGCATGAGCAGCGCCGAGCGCTGCTGGTCGGGCAGCCGGCGCACGTCGTCGATCAGCTGGCGCAGGTCCTCGCGGCGCTCGGACTCCGTGATCGGGTCGTGCAGCGGCTTGCGCGACGTGTCGAACAGGTCCACGGCCGGCGGAACCGGCTTGCGCAGATGGTCGATGCAGCGGTTGTGCGCGACGCGGTACAGCCACGCGCGCAGCGACACCGGGCGGTCGGTTCCGCGCAGTGATCCGTAGGCGCGCAGGAAGACGTCCTGCAGGGCGTCCTCGGCGTCCTGGCGCGAGCCGCCGAGCATCTGGCGGGCGTAGGCGAACAGGCGCTGGCGATAGCGATCGTGGATGACGCTGAACGCGGCGTCGCTGCCCGCCCGAAACAGCGCCACGAGCTGCTCGTCCGAGCGAAGCCGCAGCAGAGGGGCCGTGACCGAGATCCGGTTTCTTGCGGCGGGTGCTCTGAACGCTCCGGCCTCCATGCGGGTACCCGTGCACTGTAACTGTCTTACTGGCCGGAAGTTGTGCGACTCATACACATCGCTACTGCTCTGCATGGGTGCGCAGCGAGGCCGCGACGACGATGAGCGCGATCCCGGCGGCCTCGACGGGCCGCGGGACCTGCCCGAGGACGATCGCGCCGATGATCGCGGCGGTCGCCGGAAGCAGCGCGAGCAGCAGCGCAAACCGTGCTCGCGGCAGCCGCCGCATCGCGATCTGCTCGAGCATGTAGGGCACGACGCTCGACGCCACCCCGACGGCGAGGCACGCCGCCAGCAGCACGGGATCGACGAGCGCCGGCACCGCGCTGCCGACGAGCGCGGGCGCGAGCCCGGCCGCGCCGATCGCCATCGCGAGCGCGAGGCCGTCCTGGGGGCGGATCGCGGGGTCCGCGGCCACGCGGTGGCCGAGCATGATGTACGCCGCCCAGAAGACGCCGGCACTGGCGGCCAGGGCGAAGCCGCCCGGGCTGCCGGTGAGATGCACGTCCGCGAGCGCCAGGACACCCGCGACGCCCAGCGCGAGCGCCGCCGCGTCGCGGCGCGTGCGCGAGCCCAGCGCGGCCACGAAGATCGGGCCGCAGAACTCGATCGCGACGGCGGTGCCGAGCGGCAGCCGGTCGATCGCGAGGTAGAAGCACAGGTTCATCAGCGCCAAGGCGATGCCGAACGCGGCGACGAGCCCCAGCCGTGCGCCGGTCCAGCGCGTGCGCCAGGGCCGCCGCCACGCGACCAGCACGGCCGCCGCCGCGACCACGCGCAGCCACGCGACCCCGGCGGCGGGAACCGAGGCGAACAGCAGCACCGCGAGCGCCGCGCCGACGTACTGCGAGATCGCGCCGAGGACGAACAGCACCTGCGGCGGCAGCCGGTCCGGCGTGACGGCGACCGACACGGCGCGCAGCATCGTCGCAGCGTAGGGCCGCGGGCCTTCACAGCATCTGGACACGATCCCCCACGCGCCCGCACGAGCGCGGCTTAGCATGCGCCTCGTGGAGCGCGCCACAACCGCGACGATCGTCATCGTGGAGGACGAGGCGGCGATCGCCGACGCGCTCGCTGCGCGCCTGCGCGCCGAGGGCTTCGCCGTCGAGGTCGCCAGCGACGGACTGCGCGGCGTCGAGCTGTGCGCCCGGATCGCCCCCGATCTCGTCGTGCTCGACGTCATGCTGCCGGGCATCGACGGCCACGAGGCGTGCCGGCGCATCCAGCGCGTGCGTGCCGTGCCGGTCCTGATGCTGACCGCGCTCGACAGCGAGAGCGACCTGCTCGTCGGCCTCGGCATCGGCGCCGACGACTACATGACCAAGCCGTTCAGCCAGCGCGAGTTCGTCGCCCGCGTGCGGGCGCTGCTGCGGCGCGCGCAGCGTATGGCGGAGCCGTCGGCGGCGCCGATCACGGCGGGCCCGATCACGATCGATCCGGAGCGCCGCGAGGTGCGCCGCGACGGCCGGCTCGTGCACCTCACGCCGACCGAGTTCGATCTCGTGCACCGCCTCGCGCTGCGGCCGGGCGTCGTCTTCAGCCGTGAGCAGCTGCTCGAGGAGGTCTGGGGCTACGCCGACGGCAGCGCCGGCGCGCGCACGGTGGACACGCACGTGGCGGCCATCCGGCGCAAGCTCGGCGCCGACGCGCTGCGCACCGTCCAGGGGATCGGCTACGCGTTTGGCACGCCCGCGCCGGGGCCCGAGACATGAGCCCGCTGCAGTCGCTTCGCTCGCTGAAGCTCAAGCTCGGCATCGTCATCGTCGCGGCCGTCCTGATCACCGCGGCGGCGACGATCGTCGCCGTCCGCTGGCTCGGGCTGCCGTCGATCGTCGGCGCCGGCACGGGCGTCGCGCTGGCGCTCGGCTGCGTGCAGCTGCTGGCGCGCGGCACGACGAAGCCGCTGCGCGAGATGGCCGCCGCCGCGAGCGCGATGGCGCGCGGCGAGCACGGCCGCCAGGTCGCGGTGACGTCCAACGACGAGGTCGGCGAGCTCGCCCGGGCGTTCAACCGGATGACGGCAGAGCTCGCCGAGACCGACCGCCTGCGGCGCGACCTGGTCGCCAACGTCTCGCATGAGCTGCGCACGCCGCTGGGCGCGCTGCAGGCGGTACTCGAGAACGTCGTCGACGGGGTCAGCGAGCCCGACCCCGAGACGCTGCGCACGATGCTCGCGCAGACGCGTCGTCTCGGCCGGCTCGTGTCCCAGCTGCTGGACCTCTCGCGCCTCGAGGCGGGGGAGCAGCCCGTCGACATGCGCACGTTCGCGCCGCGCGACCTGCTCGAGGGCGCCGCCCGGGAGGCGCGCCTGCACGCGCCCGAGGACATCTGCTTCTCGATCGAGGCGCCGGCCACGCTGCAGCTCGAGGGCGACCCGGAGCGCATCCACCAGGTCGTCATGAACCTCGTCGAGAACGCCGTGCGCTACTCGCCGCGGCCCGGTCACATCTCGCTGCGCGCATCCTCGGGCACCGATCACACGATCGTGCTCGAGGTCGACGACGACGGGCCGGGGATTGCGCCCGACGAGCTCGAGCGCGTGTTCGAGCGCTTCTACCGCGGCGACGGGCGGCGCGGTGCCGACGGCAGCGGAGCCGGCTTGGGTCTCGCGATCGCGCGCTGGATCGTCGACCTGCACGGCGGCACGATCCGCGCTGAGCGGCGCGCCCCGCAGGGCAGCCGCATGGTCGTCACGCTGCCACAGGCGCGCGCATGAGCGCGGGCGCCAGGAAGCGCTTCGCGGTCGCCGAGGGATCTGCGCGGTGTGGACTGATGACACACGGCACGGCGCCGTAGCCTGAGCGCCATGAGGGCCGGACTCATGGCTGCGGCAGCCGCCGTCGTGTCGCTTGCGGCTGGCGGCTGCGGGGAGCCGCGTGGCGCCACGACCAACACCACGCCTGAGCCGGTCGGCCCCGTCCCGGAGACGGACGCGCGTGTCGTGGCGACCGCCGAGGTGTCGCTCGTCGACTACGCGCTCGACGTGCCCGATCCGCGCGTGCCGAAGGCCGGCCTGGTCGCCTTCGTCGCCACGAACGACGGCATGGTTCGCCACGCGCTCGCCGTCGACGGGCCGGCCGGCCCGGTGCGCACGCCGGCGCTGGCGCTGGGCGAGCGCGCGGTGCTCACCGTCCGCCTGCCGCCCGGCATCTACAAGTGGTATTGCCCGATCGCTGACCATGAGCGGCGCGGCATGGCCGGTCGGGTGCGCGTCGCGGAGTGAGCGACGGTCAGGGCTGGACGTGCAGCGTCGGCGCGATGGTCTGTGCGGCGCCCCGCTGGGCGTGCGGCGGCGCCCCGCGCAGCGTCAGACCAGGGGTGACCGCGTCGAGCACGAGCGCGACGACCTCGGGGTCGAACTGCGTGCCGGCGCAGCGGCGCAGCTCGCGTCGGGCGTCGTCGGCACTCAGCGCCTCCCGGTAGGACCGCGTGGTGGTCATCGCGTTCCAGCTGTCGCACGCGGTGATGATCCGAGCCTCGAGCGGGATCGCTCCGGCGGCAAGCTCGTCCGGGTAGCCGGCCCCGTCCCAGCGCTCGTGGTGTGAGCGCACGATGCGCCCGACGTCGCTCATGAAGCCGCCGACCTGGTCGAGCATCCGCTGGCCCTCGAGCGTGTGGGTCTTGATGATCTGCCACTCGTGCGGATCGAGCTTGCCCGGCTTGTTGATGATCTCCTTCGGGATGGCCACCTTGCCCACGTCGTGCAGCAGCGCCGCGAACTCGAGGTTGCGCAGCCGGCCGTCGTCCAGATGCAGGCGCTGCCCGATCTCGAGCGCCAGCTCGACCACCCCGCGGCAGTGCTCGGCCGTGTAGTAGTCGTCGGCTTCGACGACGTTGCCCAGCAACAGTGCGGTGCCGCGGTAGGCGTAGTTGAGCTCGATGAGGCCCTCCACGCGGCCGCGCCGCTCGCGGCCGAAGACCGCGAGGACCCCGAGCAGCGGCACGACGCTGAGCACCGCCCACGGCATCTCGTCGACGTGCCAGGCGACGAGCAGCCCGACCGGCGTGAGCGCCACATCGACGGCGTAGACCCACGTCTCGCGCAGCTGCTCGCGCAGCGTTGCGCCGCGCACGAGCAGCTCTACGCCCGCGGATGCGCCGAAGTCGCAGGCCAGCTGCGCCGCGAGCGCGGCGACGAGCACGAGCACGGCGGTGTCGGGTGCGCTCGTCATGGGGCCAGCAACGCTCAGGACGACGGCGGGACCGATCGAGAACCACCCATCGCCCAGGAACCGCAACATGCGCACCGGCCGCAGTTCGCCGCGCACGACGTCGGGCAGGTAGGCGACGACCAGGGCGGCCACCACGGCGACCGGTGCCAGGGAGGCCGGCACCGTGAAGAGCAGGGGAACGAACGCAAGCTGACTTGGAACGGTGAAGCCGCTGCCCATGTCGAACTTCGCACGCAGCGCGACGACCAACGCCAGCCAGCAGGCAATCGCCGCCGGTGGGTTCCACGCTGCGCTTGCGGGCGCAAACGCAACCAGCAGCACGATGGCGGCAATGACGAAGCCGCCGCTCACGATCGCCTCGGCCCGCCGCTCGGCAGGGCTCAGCGTCTCGCTGTTGCGCTGCAGCGTCTCCGCGATCAGCTTCTGCTCGTGCAGGCTCGGATCGAGTCCCATGAGAGATAGATCGGTGAAAGCGCGGCGGGACTTGATCGACGCACCGGCGCGGACATCAACCGTCCGCTCCGGATAGCGCCGAAACGCGGCGGTTCTAGTGGCGCAGACGCGGGTCGACGTAGACGTCGTCGATCTGCCACGTCCCGTGGTTGTCCGGCGTGAACCTGAACGCCACGGGGGCGGCGCCGGTGGCGTCGAACTTCACCTTGATCTTCATGATCCCGGTCGGCGACCACTGCGCCGAGGTGGCCTTGTAGGCGCCGCCGCGCTTGGCCGCCAGGCGGCCCTTGACGTTGCTGTAGACGACGTCGACGCGAAGCTTGGAGGCCAGGTTGCCCGTGTTGCGGGCGAACAGGCGGAAGGTCGTGAAGGTCTCGTCGACGCAGATCGGCGTGCTGACGGCCGCGCTGCCCGCGGACAGCGACAGCGAGGAGCGGTCGGAGGCGGCGCCGACGTGAAACGGCTCGTTGCCGCTGATGATGCTCGCGAGCTCGTCGAGCTCCCAGTTGCTGTTGGCGCCTTCGAAGTCCCCGCCGGGCGTGAGCGTGTAGTCCGCGACGTCGCCCCAGGCGGCGAACGGCTGCACGAGCGTCGGCGTCGGGACGCAATTGTCGGGGTTGGCGGCCCTCGCGGCGTGGGCGGCCGGCGTGGTCAGCAGCAGCGAGGCGACGGTCGCCGCACCGAGCAGGCAGTTGCGGCGCGAGCCGCTGGCGAGAAGAGGCATGGTCCAGGACTCCCTTGGTCGCGACGGGTGTGCGTTGTTGGGCACCACGCCCGCGTTATCGGCCGCCGCGGCGGCGAACGGCGTCCGCCGGACAGATGGTCGACCGGCCGCGCGCCGGACGATTGGCCTGGGCCGGCGTTGCGGCGGGCTACCCGATCGCGTGCTCGACGGCCCAGCGCGTGAGCTCCGAGCGCCGCCGCAGCCCCGTCTTCTCACGGATCCGCGTGAGGTGGTTCTGCACGGTGCGCGGCGAGATGAACAGCTCCTTGCCGATCTCGTTGTCGGTCTTGCCCTGCACGACGAGGCGCAGGACGTCGAGCTCGCGGCCCTGCAACGGGCGCACCTGCGACTGCTCGCCGCGGGCCGAGCTCGAGTACTCCTTGAGCAGGTGGCTCGCCAGCGCCGGTGTGATGACCGAGCCACCGCCGTGGGCGGTGATGACGGCCTGGCGCAGCTCCTCGCCGGTGCTGCGCTTGGACAGGTAGCCCGCCGCTCCGGCCGCGATCGCGTCGAGCAGCGTGCTCGCCTGCTCGCTGGCGGTCATGACGATGATGCGGATCTCCGGCCGGCTCGTGCGTAGCTTGTCGAGCACCGCCAGGCCGCCGAGGTCGGGCATCCGCAGGTCGAGGATCATCACGTCCGGCCGCAGATCCTCCGCGACCCGGAGGGCGTCATTCCCGTTCTCGGCCTGCGCGATGACCTCGATGCCGGGGTCGGAGTTCAGCGCACGTACGACTCCCTCGCGCACCAATGGAAAGTCATCGGCGACGACGACACGGATCTTCATGATGATTCAGGCTCCTTGCCTTGATGTCACGAGCGTGACGATGGTGCCTCCGCCTGGCGCATCCTCCAGGGTGGCGTAGCCGCCGACGCGCTTCATGCGCCCGACGATGCTGTACTTGACGCCGAGGCCGCTGCCGATCTGGGCATGTCCGAGATCGATGCCGACACCGTCGTCGGTGATCGTCACGGTGGTGCGCCCGTGGCTGTCACAGTCCACCCGCACGACGACGTGCGTGGCGTTGGCGTGCTTGCGCGCGTTCGTGACGGCTTCGCGCACGGCGCCGGCGAGCGCCTCGACCTGATCGCTGGCCGGCGGCGGGCCGATTGCGCCGATGACGAGCTCGACGCGCGGGTCCAGCGAGCGGGCCTGCTCGGTGATGAGCTCGAGCTCCGGCAGCAGCTGCGCCTCGACCGGCGAGTCCACCAGGTCCACCCAGCGGTGCAGGTCGCGTGCCGCGCCACCGGCGAGGCGCGCGATCTGCGCGGCCGAGAGCCCTGTGCCGAAGCCGTCGCCGGCGATAAACTCGAGGATCTGCAGCGCGGTGTCGTGCAGGTGGCCGCGGACCCAGGCCCGCTCCTCCGAGCAGGCGGGGTCGTCGACTCCGCTGAGGCCGAAGAGCGCGTCGCCGCCATCGGCGCGCTCGAGCTCGGCGCGCAGACCGCGCGACTGGCGGTCGGCGAGCGCCAGCAGATCGGCGGGGGAGGCGGTCGGATGGACGAGCTCCTCGAGGCCGGGAATGATGTCTGTCCGCACACGCGCGAGCAGGCGTTCGCGCTCCAGCGCCCGGTCGCCTCGTCCTTGGCGCGGTTCGCCCGCATGGCGATCGTCGGCGTCCGCCCCTTGCGCTCGCCTCGGCTGCCCCAGAATCATCACGTCCCTGCCCTCTCTATCCGAGACCGTCATTGGTCTGCAGAAAAAGGAGTGCTTCCGATGTGCAACCTTACGCAACCGTGGCTGCAGTGGTCAACCCCAGTGTGCGCTGGCGCATCGGCCGCCGGTCGCCTGGGGTACCCCAGTAATGGGGTAGGCGTTCAGTCCGTCGGGTTGGGGGCAGGGTTTCCTTGGTTTGCAGGGAATCTTGCGTGTGTGGAGCGCGCTGAGGCTGAAGCGATCTATGATCAGGGCCGTGATGTCGTTGTCGCGGT
>Ga0136615_10000013_pt1 | contig 67976 bp, 63 predicted proteins | sample AntDrymUQ2882206_2_FD_106647 | JGI IMG/M metagenome (GOLD analysis project Ga0136615, IMG submission 106647) | Polar desert sand microbial communities from Dry Valleys, Antarctica - metaG UQ288 (22.06) | ecosystem: Environmental > Terrestrial > Soil > Desert | place: Antarctica: Dry Valley... | reverse complement strand
CGAACCGACCTATTGCATACAGGTCGTCATGGCGAGCCTTCCTGCCGGCCAACACCGGCATCGGTCTTCATCAACCGGGAAGGTACGCCGCCTTCGTTCTCAAGCCCATCCACAACATCTGGGTATATCTCCAGCGTCGGCGTCGTCAGGCGGCGATCGGCATGCAGGCCGCGCACCCAGCGCGGATACTCGTGGAGCACGAACGTGCGGTAGACCTGCGCGGCGGCCCTGGCACGCGCCTTGTCGTTCATGCGCGGCGCGACGTGCTCCTGGTACTGCGGAACGACGCAGTCGCTCTGCACCGAGATCGCGCCCAGCACCCTGCTCACGACGCGCGGCGACGCGTTGATGCGGCGCCCGAGCCCGGGACTTGCCAGCAGCCCCTGGTAGGCCGTCGCGCCGAGCTGCTTGGGGACGCCCCGCAGCTCGAGTGTCGGCCACACGTGACCGGTGTTCATCGCCACGTAGCGCTCGACGCGGGCGGTGTGGTTGAGGCAGACGAGGAAGCCGACGACCCCGCCCCAGTCGTGGCCGACGAGGTTGACGCGGTCGATCCGCAGTGCATCGAGCACGCCGGCGACGTCGTCGGCGAGCTCGTCCTTGCGGTAGCCGCGCGGCGTCGCCTCGCTCCAGCCGAAGCCGCGCAGGTCCAGCGCGAGCACCCGATGGCGGTCGGCGAGCAGCGGCATCAGCGAGCGCCACGACCACCAGTGCTGCGGCCAGCCGTGGACGAGCAACACCGGCGGCGCGGCCGGGTCGCCGAGCTCGGCCACGTGCAGGCGCGCGCCGCGCACGTCGACGTAGTGGTGCTCGACGCCTGCGAGCTCGGGCATGTCGGGCTGGGCCACTGCGGGCGCAGGCTAGTGGGTCGTCCGCGTTTGTGGACGGCCCACGAGTCGGTCTTCTCCCACTACCCGAGCGACGGGATCTCCTGCACGAGCGAGAGCACGGGCGCGAACAGGTCGCCGTGCTCCTCGACGCGCTCGACGACCTGCCGCGCATCGAACACGAGCTGGCCGGGATCGCCACCGTCGAGGCACTCGCGCACCTCCTCCCACGTGACCGGCGTGGACATGGTCGGCCGCTCACGGGCCCGCAGCGAGTAGACGCAGACCGTCGTCTTGTGCTCGTCGTTCTGGCTGTAGTCGATGAAGACCTTACCCTTGCGCAGCTCCTTCTTCATGCGCGAGACGACGAGCTTCGGCTCCGACGCCTCGAGCAGCTCGGCGACCGCGAGGGCGAAGCTCTTGGTCTGCTCGTACGTCACACCCGGCGTGTTGAGCGGGAGGTAGACCTGCAGCCCCTTGGAGCCCGACGTCTTCGCAAACGCCTGCAGGCCGAGGTTCTCGAACATCCCCTGCAGCCACAGCCCGACGCGGCAGCACTCGACGATCGTCGCCGGCGGCCCGGGATCAAGGTCGAAGACCATCATCGTCGGCTCGCTCAGCGCCTCGGCGCGGTGCAGCTGCGTGTGCAGCTCCAGCGCCGCGAGGTTCGCCAGCCAGACGAGCGTCGGCAGGTCGTTGCACAGGCAGAACTCGACGACCTTCTCCGACAGAGGTACCGACACCGTTGCCACCCATTCGGGCCGGTGCGACGGGCAGTTCTTCTCGAAGAAGCTCTTGCCCTCGACGCCGTTGGGAAAGCGCACGCGGGTGAGCGGCCGGTTCTCGAGGTGCGCAAGGATCGCCGGCGCGATCGCGACGTAGTAGTCGATGACGTCACGCTTGGTGAACCCGGCCTTGGGATAGAGCACCTTGTCGAGGTTCGTGACCTTCAGGGTGCGCTCGCCGACGCGCACCTCCACGCCGTCGCGCACCGGCTTGCCGGCATCGAGGAACGCCGACGCCGGTGCCTCCTCGCGCAGCCCTTTGTAGGACGGGTGACGCAGGATCCCGTCCGACGTCCACTCGCTGAACTCGACCTCCGCGACGCGCGTCGGCTGCACGAAGACCGCGCCGCGCGGCGGCTCGGGCTCACCGTCAAAGGGTGAGTCCGGCCGCTCCTCGAGCGTCTTGGCCAGGCGTGTCAGCTCGGCGTCGGTGAAGCCGGTGCCCACGCGGCCGGCGTAGCGCAGCCGACCCTCGTCGGGCACGCCGACAAGCAGCGCGCCGATCCGGTTGCGCCGCTTACCCTCCCCTGGCAGCCAGCCGCCGACGACGACGTCCTCGCGCAGCACGTTCTTGACCTTCAGCCAGCAGGGCGAGCGGCGCCCCGGCAGATACGGGCTGTCCAGGCGCTTGGCGAGAACGCCCTCCAGGCCGCTGGCGTGGCTGGCCTCGAGCATCGCCGCGCCGTTGCCGACGACGTGGTCGGGCGTCTGCCAGTGGCGGCCCTGCAGCTCGAGCTCCTTCAACCGCTCCCGGCGCTCCTCGTAGGGCAGGTCCATGAGCGGGTGGCCGTCGAGCCACAGCAGGTCAAAGACGACGTACACGACCGGCGTGTCCTTCACACGCCGGCGGGCGGCGGCCTCGGAGGAGACGTGCATGCGGCCCTGCAGGCGGCCGAAGCTCGGCCGGCCGTTCTCGTCGAAGGCCACGATCTCGCCGTCGAGGATCGCGCGGTGCGAGCTCAGCGCCCGGTTGAGCGCCTTCAGCTCGGGATACGAGTGGCTGATGTCGTTGTGGTTGCGACTCTCGAAGCGGATCCGCCCCGGCTCGGAGTAGGCGATCGCCCGCACGCCGTCCCACTTGATCTCATAGGCCCAGTGCTCGTCGTCGGGCGGCAGCTCCTTCGACGGCTTGGCGAGCATCGGCGCGATCCGCGGCGGCATCGGCTCGCGGGTCGGATCCTCGGCGGGATCCATGCGGTGGATCATCCAGTCCTTGCCCGGCGGCTCGCCCTTGCGCTTCTTCAGCGGGAAGAGCCCGTAGCGCCCACGCAGGCGCTCGCCGTGGAAGGTGACCTCGACCTTCTCGTCGTCGAACTTGTGGGTGTCGTACGTGCCGCGGTCCCAGATGCGCATCGTGCCCGCGCCGTACTCGCCCTTCGGGATGTCGCCCTCGAACTCGAGGTACTCCAGCGGGTGATCCTCGGTGCGCACCGCGAGGCGGTTGTCCTTGGGGTCCTCGGGGATCCCGTTGGGGATCGCCCACGACGCGGCGACATCGTCGTGCTCGAGGCGCAGGTCCCAGTGCAGGCGGGTGGCGTGGTGCTCCTGGACGACGAAGCGGTTGCCGTCGCCGGTGGCGCCCGCGCCGTCGTCACCGCCGCTGGGCTCCGGCGTTCGCTGCGGGTCGCGCTTGTCGCGGTACTCGCTCAGACGGTCGGCCTTCTCGGCGGGCACATGCACAGTGTGCCTACCTCCCAGGTAATGGATCGCCGGACCGACCTGTACGAGCCTGCTCGTCATGACACATACCACTGACATCACCGCAACCGTCGACGCATATCTGTCGGCGTGGAACGAGCGCGACCCGCAGCGACGCGCCGAGCTCATCGAGCGCGTCTGGTCTGCGCAGGGGCGCCTGATCGACCCGCCGCTGGAGGCCGAGGGCCACGCGGCCATCAGCGGCATGGCCGGCGCGATGCACGAGCACTACGCCGGCCACGGCTTCCGGCGTGCGAGCGACGTCGACGCACACCACGACCAGCTGCGCTTCGCGTGGGAGCTCGTCGGCCCGGACGGCACCGTCGCGCTGAACGGCCTGGACGTCGGGGAGCTGGCGCCCGACGGGCGGCTGCTGCGCGTCACGGGCTTCTTCGGCGAGCTGCCGGCTCGCGACGGCGGGTGATCGCGATGACGACGCTCGCTTCCGGATCGCTGGCGGCCATGACGCGGCGCGTCACGCTGCCTGGCGCGCTGCTGCTCGACGCCGCCGTCACGGGCGCCAACGGCGCCGCGTATCTGCTCGCCGCCGGACCACTCGGCGACCTGCTCGGCCTCTCGCCCACGCTGCTGCGGCTGCTCGGCGCGGTGCTTGTGGCGTTCGCGCTGGCCGTCTGGCTGACCGCGACGCGCCCCGCCGTCCCGCGCGGCGCCGTCGTGGCGATCGTCGCGGTGAACGCCGCCTGGGCCGTGGGAAGCGTCGTGGTCGCGATCGGCGGCTGGACGTCGCCGACGACGGTCGGAACGCTCTGGATCGTCGCCCAGGCGCTCGTCGTCGGGGCGTTCGTCGAGCTGCAGGCGACGGCGCTGCGGCGCTGACGGAGATCGCCGCCGGGTGTCGAGCACCGAGCCGTGCCCGGCGGCGATACTGCCCATGCTGATGAGCGACGTCATCGACCGCCCCGCCGTGGGGACGCTCCTGCGCGACTGGCGCAAGCGCCGGCATCTGAGCCAGCTCGACCTCGCGCTGGAGGCGGGCGTCTCCAGCCGCCACCTGAGCTTCGTCGAGACGGGCCGCTCGCGGCCGAGCGCAGCGCTCGTCATGCACCTCGCCGAGCAGCTCGACGTCCCGCTGCGCGAGCGCAACGGGCTGCTGCTCGCCGCCGGCTACGCGCCCGCCTACGGGCAGCGAGACCTCGCGGAGCCCGAGCTGGGTCCCGTCCGCGAGGCGCTGGACCGCGTCCTCGCAGGCCACGAGCCCTACCCGGCGCTGGTCGTCGATCGCCACTGGGGCATGGTCGCCGCCAACAGCGCGGTGGCGCTGCTGACCGCCGGCGTGGCCGCGCACCTGCTCGAGCCGCCGGTCAACGTCCTGCGCCTCGCGCTGGCGCCCGACGGCCTCGCGCCGCGCGTCGTCAACCTCGCCGAGTGGCGCGCGCACCTGCTCGACCGGCTCGGACGCCAGGCTGTGGTCAGCGGCGATCCGGCGCTCGGCGTGCTCTACGAGGAGCTGGCGGCGTATCCGGGCGGCGGCGACGAGCGTTCGCCGACGCCGGACCTCACCGCGAGCGAGGTCGCCGTCCCGCTGCGCCTGCGCGTCGGAGACGGCGACAGCGACGGCGCCAGCGAGCTTGCCTTCATCAGCACGATCACGACGTTCGGCACGGCTGTCGACGTCACGGTCTCGGAGCTGTCGATCGAGGCGTTCTTCCCCGCCGACGAGGCGACGGCGGGGAAGCTGGGCGCTATGGCTTCAGCGTGAACGTCAGCGGACCGGTGAGCTCGACCCGGCAGAAGGCGACGCCGGCGTCGGTGCAGCCGCCCGGGGTCTCCTCGCCGCTGATCGAGGTCGCGGTCGCCGCGCCGAGCGCCGCACCGGCCCAGGCGGTCGAGTTGTACCGCGGCGAGCCCTTCGCGTACGTCAGCCGCGACCCGCGCAGCGTGTAGCGGACGAACCGGTTGCCCGCTCCCGAGCCGTTGTTCGTGCGCGCCCAGAGAAAGCCCTCGGGCGCGGCCATGTACGCCGGCCGGGTCACGTTCGCCGCGTTCGCGCCGCCCGACACCGCCCGGTAGATCTGCCGCTCGGCGCCCGTGCGCAGGTTGCGGATGCGCACGGACTGTGTGCCCTGGTCGCTGATCGGACCCGGGCTGGTCACGACGTAGACGACGTGCCTGCTGCCCAGCTCCGGCTTGAGGATCGAGCGCTTGCGGACGAGCAGCCGCGAGCCCTTCGACGCGCTGGTCGTGTTGCCGATCCGCAGCTCGTCGCGCCCGCGATTGCGGCGGATGAACGCGATCTCGCCGCGCTGGATGGTCGGATCGCGCTCGGCCAGCACCGGCGAGCTGAGCTTGTCGATCTTCGTCTCGGTGCCGCTGGCCACGTTCAGGCGGTAGATGTCGCCGTCGCGCGTGTAGACGCCGAAGGTCGCACCGGAGCGACTGGTGCCGAGGTCGATGTCGAACGGCGTGCCGCCGCGCGGCGCGACCCCGACGGGCACGGCGGCTGCGCCGTCGACGGACTTCACGAGCGCGTACGTCTTCGTGACCGGATCGAAGCGCGACCACACGACGGTTCCGTTCCAGGCAGCGACGCGGGGCGGCGCCTGCTCGACGGCGAGCGTCGTCGGAGCGGCCTGTGCTGCGACGGCGGGCGTGAGGACGACGCCGGCGACGGCGGCGGTGAGGAGAGAGAAACGCAGATGGGGGTTCATGGATCACATGGTGCTCGACCCACGCCGCGCCCGGGGCCCCCCAAGGTGGCGAGTCCTCACACCCATTTTTGGGCGGCGGTGGGCCGCGCTGGATGGGGTGCGACGAATAGGCCGCGCGGGACGCACGTTGTTCGACACACCATGGCGCATGTGCATGTCGCTGGCGGCCCGCGGCGGCCCGTGGCGCTCGCGCGGCCCACGAGGCGACGTATTCACGTGGGCGATGAACAGGTCGACCCCACCCCGGACAACCCCAATGGCCCGACCCGCGCGGGGCGACTTATTCACGTGGGCGATGAACAGATCGACCCCACCCCGGCACCCCAATGGCCCGAATGGCCCGACCCGCGCGGGGCGACTTATTCACGTGGGCGATGAACAGATCGACCCAACCCCGGGCAACCCCAACGCCCCGACCCGCGCGGGGCGACTTATTCACGTGGGCGATGAACAGGTCGACCCCACCCCGGCACCCCAATGGCCCGACCCGCGCGGGGAAATGTTCACGCGACGGATGAACAGATCGACCCGGCGCGGGGGACCTGCGACTCGGGCGGCCCCGGCGACCTGGGCACCACCGCCGCGCGCTCCCCGGCGCCCGGGTGCTCCCGCCGGCTGACGGCGCCCCGAGCGTCCCGGGCCGCCCGGGTGCTCCCGCCGACGCTTCGGCCTCCCCGGGGGCCCAACGACTCGGGGTGTGTCGAATAACCCGCGCCAAGCGCGGATCATGCGACACACCGGCTCGGCTGGCACGGCGCGGCGGGCTTCCCCGGGCACGCCCGGTTCACACCGCCGTCATCGACAACGTCCCGCCCCGACGCTCGCGCACCCCGACACCCCCAGCGCACAGGGCCGCCGGCAACGAGGGGCGTGACGAATAACCCGCGCGGGGCGCGGCCCATTCGACCCACCCCGGCCGGCACAAGACTGGACCGCGTCCGCCTGATCGCCGTCCTGAGTGCCCGCCCGCCGCCCGGCCCGCCGGACCTCAGCCGCCGGCGACCGCCGGCAGGATCGTCAACTCGGCGCCGTCGGGCAGCGCCGTCTGCAGGCCGTCGAGGAAGCGGATGTCCTCGCCGCCGAGGTAGACGTTGACGAACCGGCGCAGGTCGCCGTTCTGGTAGAGGCGGTCGCGCAGTTCGCCGTGCGACGTGAAGACGGACTCCAGCGCCTCGCCGACGGTGGCGCCCTCGGCCTGCACCGAGGCGGCGCCTCCGACGGTGTCGCGCAGCTGGGTCGGAAGCTTGACCGTGATCGACATCAGGACGCCATCCTAGATGCGCGCCGACTCGGCGAACGCTTTCTCGAAGGACTGGATCGTCGGATCGACCAAATACGCCATGAACGAATCGCGCACCGCGTCGAGCGTCTTGAGGCCCTCCCCGGTGATGACGAGCACGACGCGCTCGTCGGACCCGATCGCGCCCGACTCGGCGAGCTTCTGCAGGACGGCGGTCGTCACGCCGCCCGCCGTCTCAGTGAAGATGCCCGTCGTCTCGGCGAGCAGGCGTATGCCGGCGCGGATCTCGTGGTCGCTGACCGATTCGATCGTGCCGCCGGTCGCGCGCGCCAGGTCGAGCGCGTACGGACCGTCGGCCGGGTTGCCGATCGCCAGCGACTTGGCGATCGTCTGCGGCTTGACCGGGCGGCAGAAGTCCTTGCCGTCGCGGAACGCCGCCGCCACGGGCGAGCAGCCGGTCGCCTGCGCGCCGCTCATCGTCGGCACATCGCCATCGATCAGGCCGACGTTGATGAACTCCTGAAAGCCCTTGGCGATCTTCGTGTACAGCGAGCCTGAGGCGATCGGCACGACGCAGCGATCGGGAAGCTCCCAGCCGAGCTGCTCGGCGATCTCAAACGCCACCGTCTTGGAGCCCTCGGCGTAGTACGGGCGCATGTTGATGTTCACGAAGGCCCAGTTCTCGCGGTCGCCCGACAGCTCGGTGCAGAGGCGGTTGACGTCGTCGTAGTTGCCGCGCACCTTGACGAGGTTCGTGCCGTAGACGCCCGTCGCGAGCACCTTCTGCTCCTCGAGGTCGGCCGGGATCAGCACGTAGGAGTCCATCCCGAGGGCGGCGCCGTGGGCGGCGACGGAGTTGGCGAGGTTGCCCGTCGAGGCGCAGGCGAGCGTATCGAAGCCGAGCTCACGGGCGCGCGTCGCCGCGACCGACACGACGCGATCCTTGAAGGAGTGCGTCGGGTTCGCCGCGTCGTTCTTGATCCAGACCTCGCGCAGGCCGAGCCGTTCGGCCAGCCGGTCGGCGCGGACCAGCGGCGTGCAGCCCGCCGGCAGGCCGGTCCGCGTGCGCGGCTGCGGGCCCTCGAGCGGCAGGAAGTCGTGGTAGCGCCAGATGTTCTGCGGCCCGCCCTGGATGCGCCGGCGCACCTCGCCGACGTCCTCCAGACCCGAGTGGTCGTAGCCGACCTCCAGCGGGCCGAAGCACTTCGAGCACACGTAGATCGCCTCGAGTGCGTATTCGGTACCGCATTCTCTGCACTTGAGCTGCTTGGCGGCCATATGGGGACCCCTTCGCCGTGTTGGATTTCCGTGGCGACGGCGCGATGCCTGTGCCACATCTGACAGGAATTGGCACCGTTTCCCGCGAACAGCGGGTTGGTTGCCGGGGCTTCATAGGGCCTGTCCCTCCACCCCTCTGGATGTGTCCAGCTCTGGCGAGGCACAATATCAACCATGCCTAACCTCCCAAAGCCCCGGTTTGGCCGCCCCGTACGCGGTCGCGGGCGCGTCTCCGGGCCACCGGAGACCGAAACGGAGGCCCCGAACGTCGAGATCGTCGAGGCCGAGGGGCTGCGCTGGATCCACATCGAGCGGCCGCGGCCGGCCGACCGCACGTGGCTGGAGGAGCACTTCGAGTTTCATCCACTCGACTACGAGGACGTCTACTCGCGCAACCAGCGCCCGAAGGTCGACGAGTACGACGACTACCTCTTCGTCGTGCTGCACTTCCCGCGCTTCGACAAGGCCGTCGGCCGCCTGAACGCTGCCGAGCTGGACATCTTCGTCGGGCCCGACTTCGTCATCACGTTGCCCAACGAGCCGATCCAGCCGCTGGAGTACCTCTTCGAGCGCTGCCGCACGCGCGAGGACGTGCGCGACTCGCTGTTCGCCAAGGGGCCGGGCTACCTGCTCTACAAGATCGTCGACGACTGCGTCGATGCCTCGTTTCCGATGCTCGCGAAGATGGGCAACAAGCTCGAGGTGCTCGAGGACGAGATCTTCGAGGGCCGCTCGGCTGAGATCGTGCGCGACATCTCCAACGTCAAGCAGGAGATCATCAACTTCCGCAAGATCGTCCGCCCGCAGCGCGCCGCCCTGCAGGACCTCGAGCGCACCAAGCGCTACATCCCCGAGGGCCTGGACATCTACTTCGACGACATCAACGACGCCTCTGAGCGCATCTGGGACATGCTCGAGAACTTCAAGGAGGTCGTCGAAGGCCTGGAGTCCACCAACGAGTCGGTTCTCTCGCATCGCGTCAACGACGTCCTGCGCGCGCTGACGGCAATCAGCGTCGTCGTCCTGCCGCTGACGCTCGTCGCGAGCATCTGGGGCATGAACGTCGGCGTGCCCGGCGAGGGCTCCCTGCACGCGTTCTGGATCGTCCTCGGTTCGATGCTGGCGCTGCTCGCGGCCATGCTCTGGTTCTTTCGCAAGCGCGGCTGGCTGTAGGCGCCGTGACGCTCGAACCGCTCGAACGCCTCGCCGAGGCCGCCGCGCTCAGCGCCCCGGTGCAGCGCAAGCGGATGCTCGTCGTCGTCAACCCCTACGCCTCGACGATGTCGGCGCGGCTGCGCAACCTCGTCGTCGCCGCCCTGCACGGCCGCTACGAGGTGGACGCGATCGACACCCAGTCCCGCGGCCACGCGACCGGGCTGTGCCGCGAGGCGGCGCAGGAGGGCTATGACGTGGTCGTCTCCTTCGGCGGCGACGGGACCGTCAACGAGGCCGCCAACGGCCTGGCCGGCTGCGCGACGCCGCTGACCTGCCTGCCCGGCGGGGCGACGAACGTGCTGTGCAAGATGCTTGGCATCCCCGGCGACATCGTCGACGCCACCGAGCATCTGCTGGCGATGGCCGACACGTGGAGCCCGCGGCGGATCGACCTCGGGACGGCCAACGGCCGCGCGTTCACCTACTCCAGCGGCTTCGGCCTGGACGCGAGCGTCGTCAAGCGCATCGAGGCATCCCCCGGGCTCAAGCGCCACAGGCTGCGCGAGTACTTCTTCGTCTACGCGGCCGTCGAGACCGTCCTGCGCCACTACGTGCGCCATCCGCCGCGCATGCAGGTCCACGTCGACGGCCGCGTGGACCAGGCGATCACGACACTCGTGCAGAACGGCGAGCAGTTCACCTACCTCGACGACAAGCCGATCTACGTCGCCGAGGGCGCGCGCCTCGACAGCGGCACCCTCGCCGGCGTCGCCCTGCGCGGCGTGAGGGCGCAGGACATCCCGGGGATCGCGCGGCGCCTGCTGTCCTCCAAGCGCTCGATCGTCGGCCATCGCCAGATCCTCGCCTTCCGCGACGTCAGCGAGCTGCGCTGCGTCTCCAGCGACGGCCGCGCGATCCCGCTGCACGTCGACGGAGACCACATCGGCGACGTCACCGAGGCCGTGTTCGGCGTCATGCCCGGCGCGCTCTCGGTGGTCGCATGATCGCGTAGGGTTCGCCCATGACAGGGCGCCTGCCGCTGCTCGTCGGGATGGTCGCCGTCCTGCTCGGCGGTCCGGGGGCGGCGCGCTCCGGCGCGGCGACCCTCTACGGCGGCGGCAGTGTGCCCCCGACCACGACCGAGCCCGTTCCGCTCTTTCTCGTGGTGGTGGAGCGGGGGCGTGCCAGCGTGGTGGGCTTCTCGGGCGGGTCCTGCAGCAACGGCCGCGTGGGATTCGGTCGCTTCGTCACCAGGCCGGCCCGGCTGCGCCGGGGCGGGCACGTTCGCAGGAGCGGATCCTTCGCGTTCAACGTCGCCGGCGGCGTGGCGCGGGGCACGTATCACCTTCGCGCGCGGGTGCGACCCCGCCGCGGGCTCGCCACCGGCATGGTCTCCGTACGGGTGCGCTTTCCGTCGGCGACCGGCAAGCCGATCACCTGCAGGGGCCTCAAGCGCGAGTTTCGGGCGCGCAACCCCGCCGTCGCACACCGTGGGCGCGTGCGCGGGCCCTTCTACGGCCTGACGTCGCAGGGCCTGCCGATCCTGATCCGCCCGTCGCCGGACTCGAGCACCCTGGCGCCGGTGGAGCTGTGGACGACGCTGACGTGCAACGCGCTGGGACCGTCGCAGCCGATCCAGCGCCTCACGATTCCGACCACCGGCCCCGGGATCTACGCCAAGACCGGCCACACGACCGGCACCTTCACCCCCGCCCTCGGCTCGGCCGTCTCCGTCCCTGCCGGGACGTACACCTACAGCCCGTACACCTTTCAGGCGCAGATCGCCAACGGACGGGCGACGGGCGTCGCGGCGCTGTCGAGCAGTGTGGGAGACGCGCAGCGCCGGCTCGTCGACACGTGCAGCGCGCCGCCGATCACGTTCGTCGCGGTGCCCTGACAAGCGGCGCAGCCGCCCGCGGCCCGCGGCCGCGGCGCCCTCCGGCCGTAGACCGCGATCACTACGTTGCAGCGCGCCCGTCGCGGAATTCCGAGTGCCCGCGCACCGGACCGGGTACACGGTGCTCGGTAGAGGTCACGCCAAGGACGGGCGCGACCTGGAAGGAATGACGTACGACGGGAGCAACGATGTTGGAGGACCGTAGTGCGGCGACCCAGGATGGTCGCTTGGCGAGCAGCGCGCCGGCCGCGCTGCTGCACCGCGTCCAGGAGGGGCTGACCAGGACAACCCCTGGCACGAGGCGCTGCCCCTGCTGCGGCCAGCCGCTGCGCACCGGCCAGCGGATCACGACGATCCACGGTACGGGCGTGCACGTGCGCTGCGCGCGCACCAGCGCGCCGTAGATCCGGCGCCGGGCGGTGGTCGGGCTAACCGCCGCCCGGCGTGACGCGATAGGCGTCGAAGACCGAGTCGATGTTCCTCAGGCGATTGATGGCGGCCTTCAGCACCTGCAGGTCGCCGACCTCGACGACGAACCAGTTCTGGACCATCGGGTGCGAGACGAGGCAGCGCGCCTCGACGATGTTGATGCCGGCCTCGGCGAACGTCCGTGACAGATCCTCGAGCAGGCGGTGGCGGTCCCAGGCGTCGACCTGCAGCTCGACCTTGAACGACGTCTCGTGATCGCCCTCCCACTGCACCGGCGTGAAGCGCTCGGGGTCCTTGCGCAGCTGGACGGCGTTGGGGCAGTCCTCGCGGTGGATCGTGATCCCGCGGCCCAGCGAGATGTAGCCGACGATCGCGTCGCCCGGCACGGGCCGGCAGCACTTGGCCAGGCGCAGCATGACGTCGTCGACGCCCTCGACCGAGATGCCGTACTGCGACGAGCTGCTCGTCGGCTGGCGGCGCTGGCGGCGCGTGGAGAGCAGGTCCTCGGCCATCGTGCGCGTCTCGCCCTCGGCGGCCTCGCCCTGCTTGAGGCGCTGCGTGATCTTGTTGACGACGACCTTCGCCGAGATCTTCGCGCCGCCGAGCGCGATGTAGAAGTCGTCGGCCTTCTTGAAGCCCATCTCGCGGATGACGTCCGCGAGCAACGGCGAGGAGACGATCTTCTGCGCGGGGAAGCCCTGCTTCTTGAGCTGCTCGTGGAGGATCTCGCGGCCCGCGTGCTCGGTGTCGTCGCGCGACTCGGCCTTGAACCACTGCTTGATCTTGTTGCGCGCGCGGGTCGTGCGGACGACGGCCAGCCAGTCGCGCGACGGGCCGCGCTCGCGGTTTGACGTCATCACCTCGACGATGTCGCCGGACTTCAGCTCGTAGTGCAGCGGCACGAGCTTGCCGTTGACCTTCGCGCCGACACAGCGGTGGCCGACGTCGGTGTGAACCTCGTAGGCGAAGTCCAGCGGCGTGGCGCCGGCGGCGAGGCTCTTGACCTCGCCCTTGGGCGTGAAGACGTATACCTCGTCCTCGATGAGGTCGACGCGCAGCGCGTCCATGAACTCCTTGGGATCCGACGTCTCCTGCTGCCATTCGAGCATCGAGCGCAGCCAGTTGAGCTTCGCGTCGCCGTCGGAGGTGGGTCCTCCGCCGGCCCCGCGCGCCGGCGTCCGGCCGTCGCCGTCGGCCTTGTAGATCCAGTGCGCGGCGACGCCGAACTCCGCCATGTCCTGCATGTCGCGCGTCCGGATCTGGATCTCGAGCGGCAGGCCCTCGGGTCCGATCACCGTCGTGTGCAGCGACTGGTACATGTTGAACTTCGGCATCGCGATGAAGTCCTTGAAGCGGCCCGGCAGCGGCTTCCAGAGCGAGTGCACGACCCCGACGGCGCCGTAGCAGTCCTTCACCGAGTCGACGATGACGCGCATCGCGGTGAGGTCGTAGATCTCGTTGAACTCGCGGCCCTTCTTGGTCATCTTCGAGTAGATCGAGTAGAAGTGCTTGGCGCGACCGGAGATGTTCGCCTCGATGCCGAGCGCCTCGAGCTCGCGCCGCAGGTACGCGCCGGCCTTGTCGACGTACTGCTCGCGCTCGTCGCGTTGCTGGTTGACGAGGCCCTTGATCTCCTGGAACTTGCGCGGGTGCAGCGCCGCGAACGCCAAGTCCTCGAGCTCCCACTTGATCGCGTGGATGCCGAGCCGGTGGGCGATCGGCGCGTAGATCTCGAGGGTCTCCTTGGCCTTGTCGATCTGCTTCTGCTTGGGCATCGCCGCGATCGTGCGCATGTTGTGCAGGCGGTCGGCGAGCTTGATCAGGATGACCCGCACGTCGTTGGCCATCGCGACCATCATCTTGCGGTAGTTCTCGGCCTGCGCCTCGTCGCGCGACTGGAACGTGATGCCGGTCAGCTTCGTGACGCCGTCGACGAGGTTGGCGATCTCGTCGCCGAAGACATGGCGCACCTCCGACAGCGACGCGGAGGTGTCCTCGACGGTGTCGTGCAGCAGCGCCGCGCAGAGCGTCTCGGTATCCAGGCGCATGCCGGCACAGATCTTCGCCACGCCGACGGGATGGACGATGAACTCCTCGCCCGACATGCGGCGCTGGTCGGCGTGGTGCTCGCAGGAGAAGACGAACGCCGCCTCGACCTGCTTGCGGTCGATCGAGACCGCCGACGCGTCGGCGTGCTCCTCGATGATCGCGAAGACGTCCGACAGCAGGCTGCGCTCGAGCTCGGTGAGGTCGGCGCGGTTGACCGGCGGATGGCGCTCGGCGCTGAGCGCGTCGATCGGCTCGCGGCGCGCACCGGCGACCCGTTGCCGGGCCGGAGCCCTCACGCCGCCTTTGCTGTCACCTCGCTCAGAAATCTCAGGCCGTCCTCGTAGCGCTGCTGGTAGGCCCGGAACGCCGGCGACCCTTCGAGCGCCGTGCGCTCTGCGGGCGGGACGGTCAGGGCCCTGCCTTCCAGGTCGAGGCTGACGAGCTGCAGCTCCGCGAGGACCCTGAGGACGCGGCCGGCCAAACCCGCCGGCCGTGGCGCCTTCGCATCACCGCGAAGCAGCCTCTCGAGCTCCTCACCCGCCGCTTCGCCCGCGGCCCGCAGGGCCCGGTACGTCGCGGTGAGCGAAGCACGAAGTGCGTACTCCCGCTCATGGATCTGCTCAGCGAAGCGTAGCTCAGGTTGACCCCATGTCAGATGCGTCATCCGCCCGTGCGTGCGCAGCGGACCGGCGGGCGGGTCAAGCAGCACGACATGCGCGTCCGCTGCGGCCAGCGACGGGTCGCGCTCGAGCGCCTCGTGCGAGCACAGGTCAAATCCGCCGAGGATCGGCTGCAGGTGGCGCAGACGCAGCCGCGCGTCGGCGGCGACGACGAGCACGCGCTCACCCGAATGCACGAGCGCGGCGATCGTGCCGGCGATCCCGGTGCCGCGGCGGTCGCGCACCGGAGCGCGGAGCTCGCGCGGCTTGGCGGCGATGTCGTGCTCGGAGCGCGCGAGCTCGGCGAGCGCCGCCGCGAGGTAGTCGCCGGGTTCGCCCACGAGCGTGACCGGCGCGGGCGCGCTGGGTCGCGCGTCCTTGAGCACCAGGCGCGGCTCGACGCTGCCGTTGTACTCGTTGAGCTCGAGCGAGAAGGTCGCGTCGAGCGGGCTCTCGCAGTCGATGTTCGTCGTGCCGAAGGCGACCGCCCTGGCGCGCGTGCCGCCCGCGGCGACCGTGAAGCGCACGTGCTTGCCGTCCTCCCCCATGAGCTTGGGATCGCTGCAGCGCGCCGCGGGCAGCAGCAGCGACACCCCGGGGTTGCCGATCCCGAACGGCCCGAGCCGCTGGAGCTCGTCGGCCAGGCGCAGGCCGAGCTCGTCGCCCGCGACGACGGCGTCGACGCGCTGCTTGGGCACGAGGTCCTCGGGCGTCAGCGTCGCCGCGGCGTGGGCCTCGAACGCGGCGCGGAAGGCGTCGACCTGCGCGCGCTCGATCTCGCAGCCGGCGGCGGCACGGTGGCCGCCGTGGCGGGCGAGGTGCGCGGCCGCGGCGTCGAGCCCGGCCAGCAGGTCGAAGCCGGGGATCGAGCGGCCCGAGCCCGTGCCACGCTGACCTGCGGTATCAGGGTCAAGCGCGATCAGCACGGTCGGGCGGTGGTAGCGCTCGGCGATCCGCGCGGCGACGATCCCGATCACGCCCTTGTGCCAGCCCTCGCCCGCGAGCACGTACGCCGCCGGCTCGCCTGCCTCGCCTGACTGGCGCTCGCGCACCATCGCCTCGGCCTCGAAGAGGATCCGCGTCTCGGTGTGGCGGCGCTCGGAGTTCAGGCGATCCAGCTCGTCGGCGATCTGCGCGGCGCGGATCTCGTCGGCGGTCAGCAGCAGCTCGAGACCCGCGTCGGCGCGCTCGAGCCGGCCCGCGGCGTTGATCCGCGGCGCGAGACGAAAGCCCACCGCGCCGGCGTCGATCCGCGACGGGTCGGCGCGCGAGACGCGCATGAGCGCACGCAGGCCGGGGCGCTTCGTGGCCGCCAGCGCGCGCAGGCCAGCGCGCACGAGGCGACGGTTCTCGCCGCGCAGCGGGACGCAGTCGGCGATCGTCGCCAGCGCGACGAGGTCGAGGTCACGGTCGGCCTCGGCGGGATCGCGGCCGGCCGCGGCCAGCAGCGCAGCGGACAGCTTGTACGCGACGCCGGCTGCGCAGAGGTCGGCGCATGGGTAGCCGCAGACGGCCGGGTGGACGATCGCCGCATCGGGCAGGCGGCCGTCCGAACGCGGGCTGTGATGGTCCGTCACGACCACGTCGATCCCGGCGGCCCGCGCGGCGGCGACCTCGTCGACGGCCGTGATCGCGCAGTCGGCGGTGATCAGCAGGCGCGTGCCGCGGGCAGCCAGGCGCTCCACGGTCGCGGCCGACAGCCCGTAGCCGTCCTCCGCGCGGCTGGGCAGAAACCAGTCCACGTCGGCGCCGAGCGTGCGCAGCACCCCGACGAGGATCGCCGTCGAGCTGACGCCGTCGACGTCGTAGTCGCCGTGGATCGTGATCCTGCTGGCCGCGCGCACGTGATCGAGCACGAGCGCGGTGGCGACGTCGATCCCGGCGAAGGTCGACGGATCGTGGCATGCGTCGGCGGCGAGCCAGGCACGGGCGGCGTCCGGCTCACCCAGGCCGCGGCGCACGAGCACCTGCGCGACCGGGTGGCTGACGCCAAGCTCACGCTCGAGCGCGAAGGCGCCATCCATGTCGCAGGGGGCGATCTGCAGCTGGGCTGGCTCGGGCGGCACGGACGAGACGGTACGTCCGCCGCCAGACGGACCGCTGGGCGGCGTCCTACTTCAGGGCGGCGACGAGCGCGCCGATCAGCACGAGCGACAGCACCGCCGGAACGGCGTAGCCAACGGCCCCGGCGCCGTGGATCGCCCAGGCCAGCGCGAGCGGCACCCCGACGACCCCCGCGGCGAGCGCCCACCCGCTGTTGTTGGCGATGACGCTGATCGCGGTGCCCAGCAGCGCGATCAGGGCGGCGCAGAAGACGACCATCCCGATGACGAACAGGCCGAAGCCGATCGCCAGCAGGGGGCTGTCGTTGGCGCCGAAGACGCCGAACCTCGACAGGAACATGAGCCCGCCCAGCAGCGTCGCCGCGCCACCGAGCGCGCCGGCGACCGCCAACCGCCGCGTCGTCCAGCCGCGCTGCATCGCGGGCTTCTTCGCGGGAGGCTCCCTCGGCGGATGCACGTCACGCGGTGCCGGTGCCCGCGGCTGTCCCTGCGCTCCGATGACGACGATCCGCTGTGATCCGGCTCCGTTGGGACTCATGGGTGTGGATACGCGGGCGTGGGCTCGATCCCTGCGTGGCCGACCGGACGCGCGGCGCGCGCTACGTCGCCAGCAGCTCGTCGTCGGCCTGCGCCGACTCCTGCCGCATCCCGAGCCAGTAGAAGACCGCGTAGCCGAGCATCGCGCCGGGCACCGCCTCGAGCGTCGTGACGAGGTCGGTCTCCTCACGGCCGGGCACGGTGAAGCCGTGGATCACGAGGCCGAACAGGATCGCGCCGAAGATGCAGCCCAGGAACGCGCCGATGATCCCGCCCCAGCAGCGGTCGGGCAGGAAGATCGTGAAGTGCCAGAGGGCAAGGCCCATCATGGTCCAGGCGAGCGCGCCCATCAGCGCGGCCTTCCGTGCTTGCCGCGGCGCTTGGCCGCCGCCGACGACGAACGCTTCGGCTTCGGCGCCGGGCGGCCGTCCGGTCGTGCCGGCATGACCGTGTCCTCGGGCAGCGCGTCGGCGGCGTCATCGCGTGGCGGTGCGACCGGCTCGGCCGCAGGCTTCGCGGCCGCGGGCTTCGCGGCGGCGGGCTTGGCCCGTGGCGCGGCGCGGTCGGCGACCGCCGTGCCGCGCGGCGGCGGATCGACGTGCAGGTCGCGCACCATGTCGTCGAACTCCTCGCGCGAGACGTTCTCGGGATCGTCGGGCAGCGTCAGGCGCTCACCGCGCTTGAGGCGCCGCGCCTTGTCGAGCTCGACCTGCTCGCTCGCCGTGCCGGTCGCGTACGCCGGCACGAGGCCGCCGTGCTCGGCGGCGATGCTCGCGTGGCGGCGGCGGTAGACCGGCTCGCGCTCCTTCCAGGCGGTGAGCACCGGGCCGGCGATGAAGACGGAGGAGTACGTGCCGGAGATCGTGCCGATCAGCAGCGCAAAGGCGAACGCCTGCAGCGTCTCGCCGCCGAAGAGCAGCAGCGCGAGCACCGGCAGGACCGAGCAGAAGCTCGTCGCCAGCGAGCGCACGATGACCTCGGACATCGAGCGGTTGACGATCTGCGAGAACGCCGCCCGCGGCATGCGCGGCACGTTCTCGCGGATGCGGTCGAACACGATGATCGTGTCGTACAACGAGAAGCCCAGGACGGTGAGCAACGCCGCGACCGTCGCCGTTGTCACCTCCTGGCCCACGAGCGCGTAGACGCCCGCTGTGATGAGGATGTCGTGCATGACCGCGATGAGCACGGGAACGGCGTACTTGGGCTCGAATCTCAGCGCGATGTAGGCCGAGATCACGATCAGCGACGCGATGATCGCGATGATCGCCGAGTTCGCCACGGTCTTGCCGAAGGTCGGGCCGATCGAGGTCGAGCTGGGGACGTCGGCAAGGTCGTACTTGGCCTCCAGCGCCTTGCGGACGCTGTCGACCTCGGTCTGCGCGAGGTTGTCCGTCGAGATCTGGAACTGGCTCGCGCCCTTGAGCGTCTCGTTGTCGGTGACGCGCTGGATCTCCGCGTCGCCGAGGCCCTCGTTGGCGAGCACGTCACGCACGGCGTTCTCGTCGACGTTCTGCGTGAGCGCCACGTTGATCCGCGTGCCGGACTCGAAGTCGATGCCGAAGTTGATCCCCTTCGAGCCGAGCGCCAGCGCGCAGACGAGCAGGATCACGCCCGACGCGCTGAAGAACCACTTCGAATAGCCCATGTAGTCCAGGCGCAGCTTGTCGCCCTTGGGCTTGCTCGCGCCGAGCGCGCTGGGCCGGTTGATGAGCCGCGACTTGCTCATCGTGCCGAGGATCGCCTGCGTCGCCAGCACGGCGGTGAACAGCGAGACGATGACGCCGAGGCCCAGCGTCAGCGCGAAGCCCTTGACGCCCGCGGTCGCCAGCACGAAGAGGATGAAGGCGACCATGATCGTCACGACGTTGGCGTCGATGATCGCCGTGAGGCCCTTCTTGTAGCCGGCGGCGATGCCGGCCATGACCGATCTGCCGGCGCGGATCTCCTCCTTGACGCGCTCGAAGATCACGATGTTCGCGTCAGCGGCCACCCCCAGCGTCAAGATCAGGCCAGCGATACCCGGCAGCGTCAGGACGACCGGGATCATCTTGATCAGGGCGAAGAAGTACACGCCGTAGATGGCGAGCGCGACAACCGCGATCAGCCCCAGCAGGCGGTAGAAGATCAGCAGGAACAGCGCGACGATGACGAAGCCCGCGATGCCCGCGAGCAGGCCCTGGTCGAGCGCCTGCTGACCGAGCGTCGCGGAGACCTGCGAGCTGGAGATGAGCTCGAGCTGGACGGGCAGCGCGCCGGTCTTCAGGACGTTCGCCAGCTCCTGCGCCGTCTTGATCGTGAAGCCGCCCTCGATCTGCGAGCCGTTGCGCGCGTCGATCCCCTCGGGGTTCTCGTTGAAGTCGATGAACGGCGTCGATACGAGCTCGTTGTCGAGCACGATCGCAAAGTGCTGCGCGACTTCTCTCGGGGTGGTCGTCCCCGGCAGCACGCCGACGCTCTCGTTGCCGCGCTCGGCGATCTCCCTGGTCACCTTCTCCCAGGTCTTGCGGCCCTTGTCGGTGAACTTGAACGTGACGATCGGAGCGTTGGAGCCGCCCGTGCCGGAGTCGAAGTTCTGCTCGGGGTCCTTGAGCTCCTTGCCCTCGAGCGCGACGTCGTCCTTGAGGACGAACCACCGGTCGACCTTGGCGGTGCTGTCGCGGTTCTCGGCGCGCACGACGACCGTGTCGGGCTTGACCTCGACGATCACGGCCTTGTCGCGCTGCGCGGCGGGGACGTTCTTCAGCGCGTCGGCGCGCGACTCCTCGCCGAGGCCGAAGACCTTCTTGGCCTTCGTGTCGACGGCGTAGTAGAGGCTGCCGTCGCGCGAGTTGTTGGCCTCGGCCTTGGCCGGTCGCAGCTTGGCGCGCTGCAGAGCGTCGTAGAGCGACAGCGCAGCGGGGCTGCTCGCGTTTCCGCCGTCGGGGCCGCCCGTCACGCTGGGCTCGCTCGGAGCGGTCTTGCCGTCGGGCCCGATGACGTTGACTTCCCAGTCGTAGAAGGCCAGCTGGGCGACGGTGCCGACCTGCTTGATCGCCTCGTCCAGGTTGGAGACGTCGGGCAGCGCGACGTTGATCTGATTCTTGCCGGACTGCTGGATCTCCGGCTCGGCGACGCCGAGCTGGTCGACGCGCTCGCGCATGACGTCGATCGCGCGCTGGATCGCGTCCGGGCTCGGCGGCGGCTGGCCGGCGCGCGGCTTGACCTGGTAGACGAGCTCGACGCCGCCCTGCAGGTCGAGGCCGAGCTTCGTCTCCTTCGACGAGATGACGACCGCCGAGGCGATCATCAGCCCGGCGACCAGCAGCAGGACGAAGAGGTTACGTTGACGGTCGCTCACAGTGGCCTACTGGAGCAGGTTACTTGGCGGGCGTGAGGACGAGCAGGAGTCCGCCGTCGTCGTCGTAGGCCGGAAAGAGGTCCGCCGTGGCGGTGGCGGGCAGGTCGCCCTCGGCGTTGACCTGGACGGGTTTGCCCAGCGCACGTACGCCCCACTCCAGGACCGTGCTCACGTGGTCGGAGCCGTCGCCGAACTTCAGACCGAGCACCTCGTTGGCCTTGCGGCCGATGACGCGCTCGTCGTTGAGGCCGGTCAGCTCGAAGGAGCCGCGCCCGCAGCCGATCACGCGGCCCTCCTGGTCGCAGACGAAGAAGGCGGCGTTCGGGGCGGGGTAATAATCGTCGAGCAGCTCGAAGAGAAAACCAAAGCCGCACTTCGAGCAGCCCTTCGCCTGGCGGGAGAACCCGGCAGTGCGGTCAGACTCGGAGCTGCGGGTACCGCAGCTGGGGCAGATGAACAGATGGGCCATTGCTCTTCTAGCCTAGACAAGCCTCTATAAACGTCACGTGAAGCCGCCCTGCCGGCTACTGGCTGGCCTTCCAGCGCACGAGCCCCGACTCGCAGGTGTCCACGACGCTCGTTGCGGTGGGGTCGAAGATCGTGATCTTCAGGCTCCAGATCCCGCGCACCGAGGCCCGGTCTGCGGCGATCCGGCCGACGACCCTGCTCTCGACGTCGGCGGGCACGCCGCCCGCGTCGATCCGCTGCGGGCCGAGCGTCGTGCTGAAGCGCCCCTTCCTGGAGAGCTTGACCGCGTCGAAGGCGTCGCTGGTTCCGAAGCTGTCGCCGGAGGTACACGTCATGTCCAACCCGATGGCGACCCGATCGACGCGCTTGCGCGCCGTGTTGAGGGCGACGACCACCGGCCAGCTCTGCGGCGTGACGCCGCCGAATACGACGCCAGCCGGAGCCTTCGCAGGGACGCTGGCCGGCGGCTTCGCGGTGGCGCTGGGCGGCGGCTTCGCGGTGGCGGCCGCCACCGCGCCGAGGTGGCGGCGCTTCGCCGCCCCGGCCGCGACGGGCCCGGCCGCGACGGCCAGCGCCGTGGCCAGCGCGCCGCCGGTGAGCATCATCGCCTTCGGTCGCACAAGCGATCTCCTCCCATGTGATGGTGATGTCCTAGAACAGGCTCTCCGTGCTGGCAGGGGGCTCGAGGCCGATGTGCTCGAACGCGCGCCGCGTCGCCATCCGCCCGCGCGGCGTACGCCGCAGCAGCCCGCACTGCAACAGGTAGGGCTCGTAGACGTCCTCGATCGTGTCCTGCTCCTCGCCGACCGTCACGGCCAGCGTCGACAGCCCGGCGGGCCCGCCCTCGAACTTCTCGCACAGCGCGCGCAGCAGCTCGCGGTCGAGGCGGTCCAGGCCGAGGTCGTCGATCTCCAGCAGCGCCAGCGCCGCGTCGGCGGCGGCGGCGGTCACGACGCCGCCGCAGCGCACCTCGGCGTAGTCGCGCACGCGCTTGAGCAGGCGGTTGGCGACACGCGGCGTGCCGCGGCTGCGCCCGGCGATCGCCAGCGCGCCCTCGTGCTCGAGCGCGACCTCGAGGATCCGCGCCGAGCGCGTGACGATCGTCGTCAGGTCCTCGATCGCGTAGTGCTCGAGGCGGTGCTGCAGGCCGAAGCGGTCGCGCAGCGGCGCGGTCAGCAGCCCGGTGCGCGTCGTCGCGCCGATCAGCGTGAACGGCGGCAGGTCGAGCGTCACGACGCGAGCGCCCGCGCCCATGCCGACCGTGATCGGCAGCTGGCGATCCTCCATCGCGGGATAGAACGTCTCCTCCAGCGCGCGTTGCAGGCGGTGGATCTCGTCGACGAAGAAGACGCTGCGCGGCTCGAGCGCGGTGAGGAACGCGGCGATGTCGGCCTTGCGCTCGAGCGCGGGGCCGGCGGTCTGCACGAACGGCACGTCGAGCTCGGCGGCGACGATCTGCGCGAGCGTCGTCTTGCCCAGGCCGGGCGGTCCGGCGAGCAGGACGTGGTCCAGCGCCTCGCCGCGCGCCTGCGCAGCCTCGATCGAGATCGCCAGCTGCTCCTTGAGCGACGGCTGGCCGACGAAGTCCTCCAGCCGTCGCGGGCGCAGCGAGCGGTCGAGCTCGTCCTCGTCGGCGACGTACTCGGGCGTCTGGATTCGCGGTGCGGAGCTCACTTGCGGGCGGTCCGCAGGGCGTTGGCGATGAGCGCCTCGGGCGTGTCGTCAGGCTCGTCGCGCAGCAGCTCGTCGGCCTCCACGACGCTGAAGCCAAGCTCGACGAGGCCGTCGCGCGCCAGCCGCCGCGGGTCCTCGCCGCGCGAGATCACGATGTCCTCCGCGCTCTGCCCACCGCCGACCTTCTCGCGCAGCTCGACGATGATCCGCTCGGCCGTGCGCTTGCCGATCCCCGGAACGGCCTGCAGCCGCGCGGCGTCACCGGACGCCAGCGCCGCGATCAGCTCGCGCGGCGTACCGCCGCCGAGCACCGCGAGCGCGACCTTCGGGCCGACGGACTGCACGCCGATCAGCGCGAGGAAGAGGTCACGCTCCTCCTCGGTGGCGAAGCCGAAGAGCACGATCGCGTCGTCGCGCACGACGAGGTGGACGTGCAGCGTGACCGGCTTGCCCGCCGCGGGAACGTGGCGCAGCGTCTCAGCCGAGACCGCGAGCCGGTAGCCGACCCCGCCGGTGAGCACGACGACGTGGTCGGGGCGGCGGACGGCGACCTCGCCGCGGACGAGCGCGATCACGCCTGCCTTCTGTAGATGTGGATGGCTTCGACGTCGGGCTCCCCGTCGACGTCCTCGGGCTCGCCGCTGCCCGGCACCACCGCGCTCTCGGCGACGGCGGCGGCATGCGGCGCCCCGTTGGCGTGGCAGATCGCGATCGCCAGCGCGTCGGCCGCGTGGTCGGGGCGCGGCACGTGCTCCAGCGCGAGCAGCATCTGCACCATCCGCCCGATCTGGTCCTTCTCCGCGCGCCCCGAGCCGCAGACGGAGTACTTGACCTGCTGCGGCGTGTAGGAGACGCAGGGCAGGCGGCGCTGGCCGGCCGCGAGCATCACGACGCCGCGCGCCTGACCGACGGCGAACGCGCTCGACGCGTTGCGACCGAAGTAGATGTCCTCCATCGAGAGGACGGTGACCGAGTGCTCGTCGAGCAGCTCGCAGACGCGCCGGTGGATGTTCGACAGGCGGATCTGCATCGGAGCTTCGGGACGAGTCGTGATGACGCCGCCGTCGCGTGCGACGAGACGGCCGCCGCGGCGTTCGACGACGCCGTATCCGGTGTTCGCGGTGCCTGGATCGATGCCGAGGACGATCATCCCTTGGGATTCTGCGCGCCGGGCCGGATGCCTCCCGCGCGAGCGTCCTTGCAAGCGCACGGGATGTCCGCGCCCGCCGGACCGCGCGCGGGTCCACCCGTCCTCTACGATCCGCCGCCGTGAACGCCGCAGACCTCTCCCGTCGCCTGAACATCATCCTCGTCCTGGCGATCGTCGACGCCGTGCTGCTCGTGCCGCTGCTGCTGCACCGCTTCGCCGACCTCGACATCCCCGTCTTCCCGATCGGCATGACGCACGGGCTGCTGTTCATCGCGCTCGTCGGGCTCTGCGCCAAGGGCGCGCTCGACGGCCTGTGGGGCTGGTGGTTTCCCGCGATCACCGTGATCACCGGCGGCCCGCCCGGGTCGATCGTCGGCGACATCGTCCTGCGCCGCCGCGCCGCCGGATAGCCCGCGCCCGCGGGACGCCCGCGCTCCGCGCGATGCGGCGTTCGAGGCAGCCCGGCGCCGGGTAGCGGGGTGCCCATGCGCCTACGTTTGCTCACCGCTTTCGCCGCGGCCGTCGCCGCCTGCGGCGCGCTGGCCGTCGTCGGCTTCGCCCAGCGCGGCGACGCTCCCCGCTCCCTCATCGTCGCGCTGCGCGACGCCGGCGGCAAGCCCGTCGGCACCGTCCGGATGACCGCCGCGTCTGCCCGCGGCCCGATCGAGGTGCGCGTCGCCGCGCGGCGCCTCGAGCCGGGCTTCCACGGCTTCCACGTCCACGCCGTCGGCAAGTGCGAGGGCCCGGCCTTCAAGTCCGCCATGGGCCACCTCAAGGCCGGCACCCAGACGCACGGAGCGCACGACGGCGACATGCCGTCGCTGCTCGTCAAGCGCAACGGCACCGCGACGCTGCGCCTGACGACCGATCGTTTCACGCTCGACGACCTGCGTGACCGCGACGGCAGCGCCGTCATGGTCCACGCCGGCACCGACAACTACGCGAACGTCCCGCCGCGCTATGCCCTCCAGGGGCCCGACCAGGAGACGCTCGACACCGGTGACAGCGGCGACCGCGTCGCCTGCGGGCGGGTCGCCGCGGGCTGACGGGGCGGTCGATCGACCGCAGCCCGGCGCTGGATGAGCGCGACCCCGGTGAGGAGCAGCCCGCTCGTCGACAGCCTCACGAGCCCGGGGCAGGCGCAGGTCAGCTCGCTGCCGCGATGCGCTCGAGCACGTCTGCGTCGACGTCGAAGTTCGCGTGGACGGCGTCGACGTCGTCGTTGTCCTCGAGCGCGTCGATCAGGCGCATGACCTTCGCCGCGTCGTCCTCCTCGAGCGGGACGCGCGCCTTGGGCAGCCAGGCGATGTCAGCCGACTGGACGTCGATCTCGGCCGCCTCGAGCGCGCTGCGCACCGCGCTCATGTCGGCGGGCTCGGTGAGCACCTCGAAGACGCCGCTGTCCTCGGCGATGTCCTCCGCGCCGGCCTCGATCGCCGGCAGCAGGTCGTCCTCGCTGTAGCGCTCGCCGTCGATGACGATCAGGCCGCGCTTGTCGAACAGATAGGCGACCGAGCCGGGCTCGCCGAGGCTGGCGCCGTGCTTGCCCAGCAGGTGGCGCACGTCGGCGCCGGTGCGGTTGCGGTTCTCGGTCATCGCTTCGATCAGCAGCGCGACGCCGCCGGGGGCGTAGGCCTCGTACATGACGTCCTCGATCTGGGCCGCGTCGGCGCCCGCGCCGGTGCCCTTCGCGATCGCGCGCTCGATGTTGTCCTTGGGCATCGAGGCGTCGCGCGCCTTCTGGACGGCGAGCTGCAGCGCCGGGTTGCCCTCGAGCTCGCCGCCGCCGTCGCGTGCCGCGGTGGTGATCGCGCGCGCCAGCTTCGTGAAGAGCTTCCCGCGGCGGGAGTCGACGATCGCCTTCTTGTGCTTGATCGACGCCCACTTGGAGTGGCCGGACATGCCCGGGATTGTAGAAGGCGCCGGCTACACGCCCGAGGGGGTGACGGCGACGATCTACGCCATCGGCATGGACGGGCTGTCGCCGATCGGTCGGTGCGCGCGCGGCTGAGCGCGGTCCTCGCAGCCGTCGCCGAGCACGTGGTCGGCCGGCGTCGCGCTGAGGCTGGCTGAGCACGGCGGCGGCGCCCACTACGATCCGCGCCCATGCCGGCCACCGTCCCCGACGAGATCTTCAAGGCCTACGACGTCCGCGGCCTGTACGGCGAGCAGATCGACGGCGACGTCGCCGAGGCGGTCGGCCGCGCGTTCGTCCACGTCCTCTCCGACCTCGGCGGCAAACCGCCGGGCGAGCTACGGATCGGCCTCGGCCGCGACATGCGCCTCAGCGCACCCGAGCTCGCCGGCCGCTACCGCGACGGGATGGTGACCGAGGGCGCGACGATCGTCGATGCCGGGATGGTCGGCAGCGAGATGCTCTACTGGCTCGTCGGCGCGCGCGAGCTCGACGGCGGACTCATGTGCACCGCGTCGCACAACCCGAAGGCCTACACGGGCGCCAAGCTCGTGCGCGAGGGCGCGATCGCGCTCAGCGGCGACGCCGGGATCCAGGACGTCCGCCGGCGGATCGCCGACGGTCTGGGCGACAAGCCGCCGACGTCGGCCCACGGCAGCGTCGAGGAGGTCGACGTCTACGAGGACTTCCAGGCCGACGCGCTGAAGTTCATCGACCCGGACGCCGTCAAGCCGCTGCGCGTCGTCGTCGACGGCGGCAACGGGATGGCCGGGCCGATGGTCGGGCCGCTGCTCGAGCGCCTCGGCCTGGACCTCGTCATGGCCTACTGGACGCCCGACGGCGAGTTTCCCGACCACGAGCCCAATCCGCTGCTGCCCGAGAACCGCGAGTTCGTCATGCGCAAGGTCGTCGAGGAGGGGGCTGACCTCGGCATCGCCTGGGACGGCGACGCCGATCGCTGCTTCTTCATCGACGATCAGGGGCGCTTCGTCGACGGGGACTTCCTCACGGCGCTGCTCGCCGAGTCGCTGCTGCGCAAGTCGCCTGGCGAGGCGATCCTCTACGACGTGCGGGCCAGCCGCGCGGTTGCCGACACCGTGCGGGAGGCGGGCGGGACGGCGCATCCCAACCGCGTCGGCCACGCGTTCTTCAAGACGCGGATGCGTGACGAGGGCGCGATGTTCGGCGGCGAGGTGTCGGGCCACTACTACTTCCGGGACTTCTACTGCGCCGACAGCGGCACGATCCCCGCGCTGCTGATCCTCGAGCTGCTGAGCGTCGAGGACACGAAGCTGTCGGCGCTGCTCGAGCCGTATTACTCGCGGTACTTCATCTCCGGCGAGATCAACTCCGAGGTGCAGGACGCGCACGCGAAGCTCGCGCAGATCGAGCAGCGCTACGACGACGCCAAGATCGACCACCTCGACGGTGTCTCGGTCGACTACGACGCCTGGCACTTCAACGTGCGCACGTCGAACACCGAGCCGCTCATGCGCCTCTGCCTGGAGTCGCTGGTCTCGGTGCAGGACATGGAGCGCCGCCGCGACGAGGTGCTGGACATCATCCGGTCATGACGGCACGCCATTGCTCGACCGTCGCTCGCGTCGAGCCGCAAGGTATGTGCTCGCGATGACCGGCGCGCGGGCGGCGCTGCGACGGGCCGCCGACGGCGGCATCCACTGCCTCGCGCTCCCCACGCCGTTCGCCGTCGGCCGCGTCAATACCTACCTCATCGAGGACGAGCCGCTCACGCTGATCGACAGCGGCCCGAACTCCGGCACGGCGCTGGACGAGCTCGAGCGCGCACTCGCCGCGCGCGGGCACCGCGTCGAGGACCTCGAGCTGATCGTCATCTCCCATCAGCACATCGACCACCTCGGCCTGGTGTCGATCCTCGCGCGCCGCTCGGGCGCCGAGGTCGCCGCGCTGGACCTGCTCGCCCCGCGCGTGGAGCACTGGCAGGAGGGCATGGACGCCGACGACGCCTTCGCCGAGCGAGTCATGGCCGAGCACGGGATCCCGCAGGACGTGCGCTACGCGCTGCTGGCCGTCTCGCAGAGCTACCGCGCGTGGGGCGGCGCGGCGAAGGTGACGCGGCCGCTCGCCGACGGCAGCGAGCTGCGCCTGCGCGACCGCACGCTGCGCGTGCTGCACCGCCCCGGCCACTCGCCGTCGGACACGATCTTCCACGACGAGCAGCGCCGCATCGTGCTCGGCGCCGACCACCTCATCAAGCACATCTCGTCCAACCCGTTGATCTCGCGCCCGCTGGACGCGCAGACCGCGGGCGACGACGGCGAGCCCCCGGAGCGCCCGCATGCGCTGGAGATCTACATCGAGTCGCTACGCGCGACGCGCGCGATGGACGACGTCGACATCGTGCTCGCCGGGCACGGCGAGCCGGTCACCGACCACGTGGCGCTGATCGACGAGCGCCTGAAGCTGCACACGCGCCGCGCGCGGAAGATCCGCCGGCTGATCGACGAGGATCCGCGCACGGCGTACGAGATCGCACAGGCGCTCTGGGGCAACGTCGCGGTCACCCAGGCCTATCTCACGCTCTCAGAGGTACTCGGCCACGTCGACCTGCTGGTCGCCGCGGGCCGCGCGGTCGAGCAGCGCGACGGCGACCTCGTGCGGTTCGCCGCCGCCTGAGCGGGTGCTAGCGGAAGTTGTGCTGGTAGGTGTGCACGATCTTCTTTGATCCGCGCTTGCATGTCACCCTGGCATTGAGCTGCTCGTCGCTCTGGCTGGCGCTCGGTCGCGACTCCTTACCGCACTTGAAGCCCATCACGGTCCTGCCGTTGCACGTGCCCTTGCCGCCGCCGTTCTTCACGCGGCATCTGTAATACGCGACGATGAACTTCTTTCCTGTCGCGCAGCTCACGTTCGTGACGGTCAGCGTCGTGAAGTAGCCCCCGGCACCGCCGTGGGGGTACTTGGGAGACTTCTGGATATTGCACGCCTTCGTCGCAGCGACGCTCGGCTGCGCGCCGACGAGGCTGGCGAACGCGAGGCCGGTCGAGACGGCGAGCGCCGTGACGAAGCGGGGGCTGCGGGCGAGCGTCATTACTTCTCCTTCGCGGGGGTGTACCGGGAACCTGCACGGGCCGTTGCGACAACGCGTCTTGCCGACCGGCCATGATTGCGGACCGTGCACGCCGCTGTCCGCATCCTCAGGATCTTCTCATTCGCACTCGTCGTCGCGCTCGTGCCCGCCGCCGCGCACGCTGCGCCCAACCGCGATCCGGCGCCGCACGCCGATCTGGCCGACGCCCCGCAGAGCCCGCTGGATATCCGGTCGGTCGCCTTCGGCCAGCGCGGGACCGAGCTGGTCCTGCGCGTCACGACGGCCGGGGAGTGGGAGCCGGCGACGCTGACGGCGGCCTCGGCCTCGGGCGTGGCCTCGGGCGCGGCGTTGTGCGTCCGGATCTTCTATGGCACGCTGCCCACGCCGCGCTCGCGCGTCTGCGTCTACGACAAGGGCGCCAACCAGCCCGGGCTGACGTTCTCCCGCCTGGACCCGTTCGGCTCCGTCGTGGAGAACCGGCTCGTCGCGGCGACCACCAGCCGCGCCGACAAGCGCTCTCTACAGGCGGTGTTCGAGCCGTCGGCGGCCAACCTGGGTCAGGGGCCGTACCGCTGGCAGGTGCAGTCCGACTGGCCCTGCGCGGCTGGCCCGTGCGCGGACGCGTTTCCCGACAACGGCAGCGCCGCGGCGCGGATCCGGCCGCTGGCCGAGCCGCGCTGCCTGGGTGCCGCGTCGCGCGACCCGCGCCGTCGCTGCAGGAACAAGGCGCTGCGGCTCGCCGTCATGCCGCCTCCCGCGGAGGCGGTCCTGTCACCCAACGCGCGCTGCGCGATCATCTCGATGCGGCTTCCGTACACCTGCCAGTTCGGCGTGCGGGGATCGGCCGCCACCCGTACCGTCGCGCTCGTCGGCGACAGCCACGCGGCCCATTGGCGGGCGGCGATCGAGGTCGCCGCTCAGGCGCGCGGGTGGCGCGGGTTCTCGCTGACGCGCAGCGGCTGCCCGCTGTCGACGGCTCCACCCGCGCTCGGCAAGGCACGCCGCGCGAGCTGTAGGCGCTGGCGGCGCGCGGTGCGGCGCTGGTTTGACCGCCATCGCGAGGTGAGGACCGTCTTCGTCTCCCAGCTCGCGGGCACCACCGTGCGCGCTCCGGCCGGGCGCCGCCGCGGCGAGTACCAGATCCAGGGCTACCTGCGGGCCTGGCGCCGGCTGCCGAGGTCCGTGCGCCAGATCATCGTCCTGCGTGACACCCCCGTGACGACCCCCAACGCCAGCATCTGCGTCCAGCAGGCGGTCATCGACCGCCGCCGCCCCGGCAGCGCGTGTGCGATCTCGCGCGGCAAGGCCGTGCGCCGCGATCCCGCCGCGATCGCCGCGCGGCGGCGCGGCATGCCCCGCGTCCACGTCGTCGACCTGACGCGCTTCATGTGCAGCCCCCGGCTGTGCTTCCCGGTCGTCGGCGGCGTGCTCGTGCACAAGGACACGACGCACCTGACGCCGCTCTTCGCGGGTACGCTCGGCCCGTTTCTGTTGCAGCGCGTGGTCCGGCTGTTCTAGTGCCCTGCGCGAAGCGTTCCGCCCTTCGTACGCTCAGGCGCTCGCGGCCTGCGGGCGCAGCGGCTTGCGGGCCTCGATCTCGGCGCCCGTGTAGAGCGTCTTGAGCTTGAGCTTGGAGAAGCGCTCGTCGAGCGGATAGCCCATCCGCGCGACGAAGAACAGCGTCTTGTTGAGCGGCAGCACCCAGCGGCGATGGTCGGTCCGCGGCAACACGAAGTGGACGAGGTTGGAGAGCTGCAGGAACGCCCCCGAGTAGGGCCGCTCGTCGATCCGCGTGACCTCGAAGCCCGCGCGCTCGAAGAGCCGGCGCATCCCGAACGTCGTGAAGCGGCTGACGTCCTCCGGAAAGCCGTGCACACCGAACGTGAACGGGATCCAGGCGAGCACCGGCGCGCCCGGCTTGAGCACGCGGAACATCTCGCGCACGACCTGATACGGATCGTCGACGTGCTCGAGCACGCTGATCGCCAGCGCCCCGTCGAAGCGGTCGTCCTCCATCGGCATCGCGTGCGCGTCGCCGACGATGTCGGGGTTCTGCGACGTATCGGCGTCGAACTTCGTCAGGGTGCAGGAGAACATCGGCCGGTGGTCGTAGTGGCCGGCCCCCACCTCGAGCACCTCGGCGCCAGGCGGATGCGTCGCCGCCCAGCGCTCGATCGTCGGCATGAGGATGCGGCGCGAGGCGCCGTGGTTGATGTCGTAGCGGACTTCGCGCAGGCCCATGGACGCGGCAGCCTAGTCAGGTGCGATGCAAAGCGCCGACGAGCCTCGTGCGGACCAGCGGCAGCGCCGCCTGCCGCTCGTCGGCGTAGCAGAAGTGCTACGGGCGGCGCCCGATCCCCACGAGCTGGTAGCCGAGCAGCCCCGGCGCCCGGCGGCCGAGCGCCTGCCAGGCGGGCTCGGCGCGCTGCGCCAGGCGCGCCGGCCGGACGTGGTTGCGCAGCGCGGGCACGATCGCGTCGAGCTGCACGTCGCGCAGCCCGGCGCCGCCGAGCAGCGCGCGCAGCGAGTCGCGCGTGAACCAGCGCAGGTGGCCGGCGTCGAAGGTGCCGCTGTCGCGCTGCGGCCAGCGGCCGCGCAGCAGCGTCAGCCGCGCGAGCCAGTGCGCGACGTTCGGAACGCTGACGAGCATCGCTCCGCCGGGACGACACCAGGCGGCCGCCCGCGCCAGCCCGGCGGCCGGGTCGGCGAGGTGCTCGAGCACGTCGGCCAGGACGACGAGGTCGAAGGATCCCGCGTCGAAGGGCAGCTGCGGGTCCTCGAGCGCCCCGCAGACGACGTGGTCGCCGATCTGAGCGGCCGCCTCGGCGGCGGTCGGCGACAGCTCGAGGCCGGCCAGGTGGCCGGCGTGCGGACGCAGCAGCGCGAGCAGCCCGCCGGAGGCGCAGCCGATGTCGAGCACGCGCCCGCCCGGTGCCAGCAGGCGCAGCGCGTGGTCGGCGATCGCGCCGTTGCCAAACGCCGCGTACGTCTGCGCCTTGGCCTCGTAGAGCTCCGCGAGCGCGGGATCGCCAGCCACGTCCGCGAGCGTACTGCGGTGCGCAGCTGGTACGCCGGTCGCGCAATCAGCCATCTAGACTGCGCGCGATGCCAAGCCCGGTCCGACGCGCCGCCCGCCAGGCCCGGCGGGCCGCCTCCAAGGCGCGCGCCGCCAAGGCCCGCCTGGACTCGATCGAGCGCCTGCGCCGGTCGCTGAACCGCGCCGAGAGCTCGGTCGCGCTGCAGGAGCGCGTGCAGCGCCACCTCGCCGACGGCACGCTCGTCATGGGGAACATGAGCTATTACGCGCCCAACGTCGTCAAGTACCAGGGCGACACCGGCCGGGTGATCATCGGCAACTTCGCCTCCGTCGCGCCCGACGCGGACTTCTACGTCGGCGGCCTGCACCGCACGGAGTGGGTGTCGCAGTACGGCCTGCGGACGATGCTCGACCTGCCGGGCGCGCACGAGGACGGCTTCACGCACGGCCGCGGCGACATCGTCGTCGGCAGCGACACGTGGGTGACCAACGGCTGCACGGTCATGTCCGGCGTGACGATCGGCGACGGCGCCGTCGTCGGCACGAAGGCCGTCGTCGCCAGGGACGTACGGCCCTACGCGATCGTCGTCGGCAACCCGGCCCGCGAGATCCGCCGGCGCTTCAGCGACGAGCAGATCGACGCGCTGCTGCGGATCAGGTGGTGGGACTGGCCAACGGAGCAGGTCAAGCAGCATGTCGAGCTCATCTGCAGCCCGGACATCGACGCCTTCATCGCGCGCTTCGATCCCGTCGCCGGCGGCAGCGCGCCGTGATCCACGGCGGGGACTCGCCCCGAGATTCGGTGGATGCGGGCTCCGACGTCGCGGTCGTCATCGTCAACTATGACGGTGAGCGCCTGCTGCCCGACTGCCTCGCCGCGCTGGCGGCGCAGACGCTCACGCCCGCGCAGATCGTCGTTGCCGACAACGGCTCGCGCGACGGCTCGCTGGCGCTCCTGCGGGCGCAGCATCCCGCCGTACGCGCGCTCGAGCTGGGCCACAACCACGGGTTTGCGGGCGGCGCGAACCGCGGCGTGCGGGCAACCTCGGCGCCCTGGGTCTGCGTCCTGAACTCCGACGCCACCCCGGCGCCGGACTGGCTCGCGCAGCTCACCGCCGCGCCGCGCGACGCGCGCACCTGGGCGCTGGGAAGCGTGCTCGTCAGCGCCTCCACAGGGCTGATCGAGAGCGCCGGCGACGGGTACGCGGCGGCGGGCTACGCCTACAAGCTCCTGCGCGAGCGCCCGCTCGAGGAGCTGCCGGCCGAGCCCTACCGCGTGTTCGCGGCGCCGGGCGCGGCGCCGGTCTTCCGCCGCCAGGTGTTCGACCTCCTCGGCGGCTACGAGGAGCGCTTCTTCATGTACTACGAGGACGTGGATCTCGCATTCCGGGCCGCGCTCGCGGGCTATCACGCGCTGCTGGTTCCCTCGGCCCGCGTCACGCATCGCCTCGGCGCGACGACGCGATCGATGGCGCGCCTGCGCTTCTACGTCGCGCGCAACAGCATGTGGTGCGCCGTGCGCTGCCTGCCCGACGCGTCGGTGCGGCGGCTCGTGCGCCGCTGGCTGGCCGAGCTGCGCGTCAACCGGCCGCGGCGCTGTGCGCCCGCAGAGATCGCCGGGCGGGCGGCGGGGCTCGCCGGGCTACCGCGCGCGCTGCGCGAGCGGCGCGGGATCCAGGCGCGGCGGGTGGCAGCGGACGAGGCGATCGCGGCGCTGCTGCGTGTCTCCACGGCGCTCAGCCCCCGCCGCCCGCCGCCGCCCGCGACCGGCCCGGTATGAGACAGTCCCGACCGGGGAACTGACGTGCAGCTCATCCGCATAGCCGGTCCGACGGAGCCGATGCGCCGCCTCGCCGAGGTGGGCGGGCTGAACTTCGAGCGCACGAGCGCGCGGCGCCTGGACGACGATCGCTGGCAGGTCTCCGGCTACGCGACCGACGACGCGGTCGCGGCGCTGCGCGAGCGCGGGCTGGACGTCGAGGCCATCGTCGAGGCGGAGGCGCTCGACGAGCAGCGCCGGGTGCTCTTCGCGCGGCTGGAGGCCGATCAGGCCCGCGAGGCCGAGGAGTAGTGGCCTACCCCGCGACGGTCCGCGCGATCGAGGCCGAGCTCGCGCGGCTCGCCGCCACGCACCCCGCGCTGTGCACGCGGACGGTCGCGCCGAACCGCACGCACGAGGGCCGCAGCGTCTCCTACGTGACCGTCACCGGCGCCGTGGGTGGCCGGCCGGTGCTGCTGACCGGCGGCATCCACGCGCGCGAGTGGGCGCCGCCCGACGCCCTGCTGAGCCTGCTCGACCGCCTGCTGGCCGCCTACGAGGACGACACGGACCTCGTCGTCGCGGCGTTCACCGACACCACCCCGGCTCGCGACATCGCCTACCCCGCCGCGTCGATCGCCGCGGCCGACGTCAGGCGCATCGTCGAGCGCGTCGAGCTCAACGTGCTGCCCCTGATCAACCCCGACGGCCGCGCGTTCTCGCAGTCCTCCGCCGCCAACGCGCTGTGGCGCAAGAACCGCCGTCCGCCCCGCCCCGGCTCGTCGTGCACCGGCGTCGACCTCAACCGCAACCACGACATCGCCTGGGACTTCGAGCGCTACTACGACGACGCGGGCGACGACGCCGTGTCGGCCTCGAAGGACCCGTGCGACTTCCAGGTCTACATCGGCCCGTCGGCGGCCTCCGAGCCCGAGACGCGCAACGTCGCGAGCATCCTGCGCGACCGGCGGATCGCCTTCTACGTCGACGTGCACTCCTTCAGCCGCAAGATCCTCTTTCCCTGGGGCATGGACGACAACCAGATCAGCGACAGCGCGCAGAACTGGCGCAACCCCGCGTGGGACGGACGCCGCGACGGCGCGCCCGGGGGTCCCTACGGCGAGTTCATCCCGGCCGCGCTGCGCGACGAGCACATGCGCGTCGGGCAGGCCATGCGCACCGCGATCCTGCGTGCGGCGGGCAGCGACCCGCGCGCGCTGGCGCGCTCGGCGTACGACGTCGAGCCGTCGCTCGCGCTGTATCCGACGACCGGCACGGCGTCGGACTTCGCGGCGAGCCTGCAGTTCGACGCCGACGCGCCCGCGCAGCGCGTCATCTCCTACACCCTCGAGATCGGCAGCGACGCCGACGGCGAGGGCGGCTTTCAGCCGGTGCCGGCGATCTATCCGAAGATCGAGCGCGAGGTGCACCTCGCGCTCATGGCGTTCCTGCTCGCCGCGGCCGGCTGAGCGCCCGGCTCAGGCCGGCGCGCCGGCGGCCGGCCGCCGGCGCAGGTAGGCGAACATCTCGCGCAGCAGCCGGCGCTCGATCAGCGCCGTCGCCGCGAGCGTGGTCACGACGTACAGGGCGAAGACGCCGAGCGCCGCGGGCAGCGTCTGCTCCTCGCCGAAGGCCAGGCGCAGCGCGAGGACGAGCGCCACCGCGGGCAGGCTTGGCAGCAGCGCCCGGGCGGCGTGGCGCAGGAAGCGAAAGTCGGGAAACAGGCGCCGCAGGAAGACCATCCGGATCGTGAAGTTCACGCCCTCGACGAGCACAGTCGCGACGGCGAGGCCGCGCAGGCCGTCGGTCGCCAGCAGCGGCAGCCCGAGCGCGAGGAAGGCGACGATCGAGATCGCGGCGGCGACGGCGATCGGCTTCGTGTCGGCCCGCGCGCGGTAGAACGCGTCCCAGTTGAAGCCGATCTGGTGCACGGCCACCGACACGCCGATCGCCTGCATGAGCCCGATCCCCGGCCGCCAGCGCTCGCCGATGCCGAACCGCACGAGGTCCTCGGCGAAGAGCGCCAGACCGAGGCCGAACGGCGTGCCCCACATGAGCGCCAGCCGGTTGGACTTCACGAACGCCTCGTAGAGCAGGTCGGCGCGGTCCTTGACCGCGCAGATCGTCGGGTAGATCGTCTGCGTGATGGCCTGGTCGGCACGGTCGGAGTACTGCGAGATCGTCGACGCGAGCGCGATGATGCCGACCCCCGCCAACCCCAGCTCGGCCTCACCGACGATCAGCAGGCCCTGGCCGACGACGATCCCCGACATCCCGGCGAAGAACAGCGGCCAGGAGAACGACGCGTAGGAGCGCAGGGTGACGCGGTCCCAGGTCCAGCGGAAGCGATAGGGCGAGGCGCGCAGCGACACGAGCGCGCCGACCCACGCGCCCGCGACGACGCCGACGATCAGCGCCCAGTAGTTCCAGCCGGCGACGAGCAGCGCGACGGCGATGACGAAGCCCGTCAGCGGGTCGAGGATCTGCAGCTTGCGCTGGCGCACGAAGTCCATGTCGCGATAGAAGATCCACAGGGGCGCCTGCAGCGCCTGCGCGGGCACGACGAGCAGCGAGACCAGCGCGGGCGCGATGATCGCCGGCTCCCCGAAGATCGCGGCCAGCGCCGGCACGAGCGCGACCCCGGCGACCAGCACGATCCCGGCGAGCGCCAGCTCGAACGTCATCGCCTTGCGAAACGCGAGCTCCTGGTCGGGCTCGTCCTGCTGGATGTACTTCTCGCCGATGCCGACCTGGCGCAGGAACATGAGCGTGAACAGGACGACGAGCACGACGCCCCAGACGCCGTACTCGGACGTCGTCAGGAACGCCGCGACGAGAAAGCCGCGCAGCAGGTTGAGCGTGTTGACCCCGAGGAGGAAGGCGGCGTTGACGATCGTCCCGCGCGCCGCGCGGATGCGCAGGCCCGAGCCGGCCTGCGGGCGGGCGCGGCCAGGATCGGCCGCGGGCTCGGTATCGGTATCGGTCGGCCGCACGGCGTCACGATACGGGCCGGGTCAGCCGGCAGGCTCAGCTGGACAGTGCCAGCGGCACGGCCGCCTGTGACATGTGGCGATCCTGCGCCGCGAGACGCGTGCAGATGACGGTGCCGGTCGTGCAATCAACCATCTAGTGCTCCGTCTCATAACAGTCCACCCGAAACCCCGGGTTTCGGGCGTCTGTTACGAGACGAAGCACTAGCCTCTCGCGCGGCCATGGCCCTGGACGACTTCCTGATCGGCGCGGCGCTGTTCGGCGCGATGCTCGCCGCGGTGGCGCTCGCCACCGGACTGATCGTGCGCCGGCGGCTGCGCCACCTCGACGCGCTCGAGCTCGGCCTGGCGAGCGTTGTCGTCGGCACGGCGCTGCTGATCGGCGTCCATCTCCTGCCGCTCATGCTCGGCGTGCTCACACGCGGCACGGTGCTCGCGGCCGCGGCGCTCGCCGTCGGGCTCGCCGCCCTCGTCAGGCCCGCGGCGCGTGGCGCCGCCGCGGACGAGGGCGCGCGTCCCCCGGCGCCGCGCAGCGGGGCGGTCTCCTGGGCGCTCGCCGCGGTGGCCGCCGCGTTCGCGACCGCCGCCGCGCTGGGCGACCTCGGACGCTGGGCCGGCGACGAGCTGATCGGCGTCGACCCGCTGACCTTCCACCTGCCCAACGTCGCGCGCTGGATCCAGATCGGCACGGTCTGGCAGATCGACCAGTTCGTGCCGCTGCTCGCGCACGGCAACTACCCGCACAACGGCGACGTCGTGCTGCTCAGCACGGTGCTGCCGTGGCACAACGACTTCCTCGTCCGACTGCCGATCACGTTCTACCTCGTCGCGCTGGCGGTCGCGGTGTTCGCCGTCGCGCGCGAGCTGGGCGCGGCGCCTGCGGCGTCGGTGCTCGCCGCGGCGGTGGTCGTGTCGATACCGGTCGTCGGCCTGGCGACGATCCCCCGCGCGCTGCCCGACTCGCTGATGTGGGCGACGTACACCTGCGGCGTGCTGTTTTTGCTGCGCCACGCGCGGACCCGACGGCGCTCGGATCTCGTCCTCGCCGGCGTCGCGCTGGCCGTCGCCTGCGGGACGAAGTGGTACGGCGTCAGCTCGGTGCCCGTCCTGATCGCGATCTGGCTCGGCGCGCGGCTGCTCGCCGCGCGCCGGGCCGAGCGGCCGGCCGCCCTCAGGCACGCGCTGGCCGACGGCGTGCTCGTCGGCGGCCTCGCCTTCCTCGGGACCCTGGTGTGGCTCGTGCGCAACCTCGCGCTGTCGGGCAACCCCGTCTTCCCGCTGCAGGTCAAGCCGTTTGGCATCACGATCTTCGACGCGCCGCCCGACGTCATCCGCGACCAGGTGGGTTGGACGATCGCCGACTACGCGGGCGACCTGGACGTGCTGCGCCAGCTCGCCGGCGAGATCGTCGAGGGGCTCGGCAGCGCCCCGATCGTGTGCGCGCTCGGCCTCGTCGTGGCGGTCGCGCTGGCGCGCCGTGGTGGGCGCGCGCCCGACGGGCGGATCCTCGCCATGGTCACGGGGGCGGTCGTGCTCGGGCTGCTGTACACGGTGACGCCCGCGACGGCGCTCGGGCTGCCCGGCGACCCGTCGCTGGCGAACTCCAACACGCGCTACGCGGTGCCTGCGCTGCTGCTGGCCGTGCCGGCGCTCGCGTGGGCGGCGGGGCGCCTGCCGCGCGTCGCGGCGGTCGTCCTGGAGGCCACGCTTGCTGTGGGCGCCGTGTTCGGTGCCTACCACGGCTACGAGGTGCAGCTGCGCGACATCGTGCTCGCCGCCGCCGGTCTCGCCGCGCTCGGCGGCGCGGCGTGGGTGCTGTGGACGCTGCGCGAGCACCGCACGGTGCTGGCCGGCGCGGCGATCGCCTCGCTGCTCGTCGGTCTGGCGGCCGCCAACCGCATGCAAGACCGCATCAACGACGGGCGCTACCGCAACATCGACCCGGGCGTCGACGCGATGCTGCGCGCGGCGCCGGGCGGTCAGCGCGTCGCGCTGGCCGCCGACTGGACGGTCGCTGGCCTGTCGCCGATCTGGCCGGCCTTCGGGACGACGATCGACAACGAGGTCGAGTTCATAGGCCGCTTCGTCGACGGCTTCCTCACGCCGTGGGACGACGAGCGCAGCTTCCAGGCCGCGTTGCGGCGCGGACGCTACGACGTGCTCGTCGTCGGGCGTGGCTTCTATCCGCCCGAGGCGACGCGCGAGCAGGACTGGGCCCTCGACGCAGGCTGGCGCACGATCGCGCTCACCGCCCGGCTGCGCGTGCTCGTCCCCCCGCCCGTCGTTGGCTGACCTCTAGCGCCGCTCGCCGAGTGACACGAGCACCGTCGGCCCCTCGAGACCGCCCGGCTCGAAGGCGAACGACGGCCTGACCACCTTCACGGGCACCTCGAAGCCGAGGTGCACGCTGGCGCGCGAGCCGATCAGCAGGCGTCCCTCCCGGCCCTGCGTCGGCCCGTCGGCGATGTCGAGCCGGCGCGGCCCGATGATCACGCCGCCGCCGGTGCGCAGCCGGTAGCCGAGTGTGCGCAGCAGGAGGTTGCGACGGCTGAGGTTGCGCGAGCGCACCGCGATCGTCACCCAGCGCGAGCCCCTGCGCGGGTCGTCGGCACGGATCTTGCGCGCCCACGACGCGTTGGCGATCAGCGCGACCTCGAAGCGCATGCCGCTGGCGGTCAGCGGCTTGCGCAGCGCGCCGGGCAGAACCTGGCCCTGCGTTGCGGTGGCGGCGACCGGGAGCGTGCCCGTGCCCGTGGCGGTCTGCGGCGGTGCGGTCGCGGTCCCGCCGACCGGCACCGGGCTGTCGTCCTCTGACAGCAGCGCGACCATCAACACGACGAGCACCAGGGCGCCCGCGAACGCGCCCGCGCGGCCGGCGGGTGGAAGCGCGCGCAGCCGGGCGAGCAGCGGCCCCGCGAACGGGCCTGCGCCCCCGGCCGGTGACCGCGCGCGCAGCCGGGCGAGTACCGGGCCCGCGCGTGCGCCGGCGCGCCCCGCGGATGGCAGCGCGCGCAGGCGGGCGAGCAGCGGCCCGGCCGCGAGGCGTGGCGTTCCCGTGGGAGCCGGCGGCGGTCTCGGCGCACGCACCGCGCGACGCCCCGGTGCACGAGCCGGCGCGGGATCGGGTGCGCCCGGCGAGACCGGCGCGCGCCCCGCGGCGGCGCGCAGCAGTAGTGGGCTGGCCGGCACAAGCCCCTCCTCGCCGGCGACCGGAGGCACGGTCTGCGCGGCGCCGTAGGCGTCGGCGTAGCTGCGCTCCGCCACCGCGCGAACCTCGGCGGGATCGCCCCTGACCGGCGCGGCCTCGACGAGCGCGTGCAGAATCTGGGTCGCCAGCCGCGGCGACAGCGGACGCGGCGTTGCCCGCGCGAAGGCTTCATCAGCGGCGTGGGCGGCGTCGCCGGCGTCCGCGCCGCCGCTCAGCTCGTCGACGGCGCCACGAACGCTCTCGAGCAGGATCCGCTCGAAGTCGGCGGCGCTCTCGTCGCCGGCCTCGATCACGCGCCGTCGGAACGTGACGAAGGCGAGCACGACGGCGTTCGCGACATCGACGCCTGCGCCCACGCGGTCGCAGTACGTGACGACCGGCCAGCCGCCGACGGCCACGAGGGCCGCGAGCGCCTGCGGATTGCCGACGCGCAGCCGATCTGGCGCGATGATGTCGGAGAGCATGCGCCTCTGAGTATGAGGCGGGCGCGCCCGCGCTAGTACACGTGGCAGGAAGTTCTGCGTGGAATTGCGGGATGCCCGGCCGTGATCTGACGGTCAACGGTGCCCGCCTTCGTGCTGGTGGCACGGGGGCGGGCGCCGGCGGCCGTCAGGCACGGATCGGGCGCCCGGAAAACGCGCAGAACTTGCGGACGCGTGGACTAGTGGCCGATCGCCTGCAGGACCGCCGCCATGCGCGCGGTCTCGCGGTCCACGTCGGCATGGGCGCCGGCCCATTCGCGGGCGGCCCGACCGGCCTGCGCGCGCTCCTCGAGCCCCAGCGCCAGCACGTCGCGGAGCGCCCGGGCGAGCCCCTCCGCGTCGCCGGGCGCGGACAGCACACCCCACGGGGGGCGCACGCACTCCGCCAGCCCGACCTCGTCGCTGCCGACGACGAGCAGCTCCATCGCCATCGCCTCTTTGACGACGACGGGCATCGAGTCGCGGTCGCCGTCGCGCGCGACGACGCAGGGCATCGCCAGCACGTCGGCGGCCTCCAGCGCGGCGCGTACCCGGGCGGGCGCGAGGCTGCCGCAGAACGCGATCCGATCGGCCGCGCCGCAGCCCGCCGCGCGCTGCTCGAGCGCGGCCCGCAGCGGCCCGTCGCCGATGATCTGCGCCCGCACGTGGGGCAGCTGCGCGACGGCGTCGATCAGCACGTCGAAGCCCTTCTTCTCGACGAGCCGGCCGACCGCCAGCACGTCGCGTCCGCCCGGCAGCGGGGTGGCACGGCGAAACGTGGCGGCGTCGACGCCCATCACGACCTTGTGCAGGTTGGCCCCGGGCGCGACGCCGCGCAGGTGGCGCACGTTGTAGTCACAGCCCGTGAACGCCGCGTCGGCGCGCAGCAGCTTCTCGCGCAGGTTGCGGGGTGTCAGGAAGATGTCGTAGGCGTGCGCCGTGACGCTGAAGGAGCGGGCGGTGAGGCCGGCGAGCCGCATCGCGTCGAGCGCCGCCGCGCCCGCGAAGTGGGCGTGCAGGTGCTCATCGCCGCGCTCGAGGATCGCGCGCGCGGCCGGCGCGAGCGCGCGCAGAGGCCGCACCCACTCCTCGCGGCTCCAGCGCCGCCGCCGGGCGACGTCCCGCGCGCAGGCCAGCGGCCGGCGCCGGAGCAGCCACAGCAGATCGCGCAGCCCGCGCCGCGGGTCGTCGTCGGCGAGCACGTGGACGTCCACGTCCGCCGGGGCCTCGGGGTTGGGTTGCGCTGCACGCTGCGCGGCCTGTACACGCACGTCGTGACCGAGCCGGCGAAGCGCCTGCAGCTCGTTGACGACGAACGTTTCCGACAGCTGCGGCCAATGGTCCAAAATAAAGAGAAGCTGCATTGTCAGGCGTGTTTCGCCACCGTGCCATCCCTCGCGTCCCGCCGCCGGCCGGCTCGCGGCGCGAGCGGTCTCCCCAGGCCCATGTCCGCCGACTGTAGAGCCTTCGCCTTCGGTGGGATCCTGCGTGCGCCGCCGGTGTCGAGCCGGGTAGCCTGCGCGCATGCCCGCCGCAATCACACCTTCCGGCGTGCGCGACGGTGACCCCGCCGCGCTCGCGGGGCTCTGCGCCGTGCGCGGCCCGTCCGTGCTGGCGTACTGCCGCCATGTCGCCGGCGACGCCGGCGCCGCCGAAGCCGCAGCGGACGCGTTCGCGCGCTTTCGCGCGGCGGTCGTCGAGACGGGCGACCCGAGCGAGCTGAACCCCGAGGCGCTGCTGATCAGGGCCACCCGCGCAGCGGCCGCGAGCCATGCTCCGCGCGCACCGCTGGGCGTCTGCGCCGTGGTGCCGCCGCTGCTAGCCGCGCGCGCCGACAAGACGATCGAGCCCGACGAGCGGGAGCGCCTCGAGCAGCATCTGGAGAGCTGCTGGGCCTGCCGCGCCCCCGTCGCGCGTTTCGAGGCGGCCGAGCGCGCCTATCGCGATCCTCCCGATCCGGTGGTCGAACCGGCGATCGTCACGCAGATCGTCGCGGCGATGGCGGCCGCGGCGCCTGCGGCGGGGGACGCGCCTGCCGCGGGGCCCAACGGCGGCGATGATCGGGCGGCGGCGGGCGTCCTGCCGGTCGCCGGAGCACGCGGGAGTCAGGCCACCGGCACGGGCGACCAGCCGACCACCGAGCTGCGCACGCTCGGCAAGACGCTCGGCAGCGACGACCCCACCGACGCCCCGGCTGCCGCGCCCGCCCGTCCGACACCGCGCCCGCGAGCGCCAGCGCGGACCGGCTTGGTCGCCTCCCTGCTGCGTGCGCTTGGCAGCCGCCGCGGCCGCACGACGCCGCCCGCGCGCGCGACCCGCGACCCGCGCCCCCGCAGCACCCCTGCGGCTGGTGGGCCGATGGTCTTCGTGTCCGCTCCGGCCTCCGCGTCCGGACGCGGTCGCGGCCGGCCGCCGGCGGGGCTGCGGCTGCCGCTCGTGCTGCCGATAGCCGTCGTGCTGCTCGCCCTGCTCGGGGCGCTGTTCGTCGCTGGCGTCTTCGGCGGCAGCGATCCCGCCTCGAGCCCGCGCGTCGACACGCCGTCGGACCGTCCGGCGGACAGGCGTCCCGCCGACGTCGTTGTCGTGCCCGGTGCCGAAGATGCCGACGCCGAGGCCGTCGAGCGCGCCAAGGCGCGCGAGCGCGTCCGCGCCAGGCGCGCGCGCCAGGGGCCCGTCGCGCGCAAGCCCGCCAGGAAGACACCGGCGCCGGCGCCCGCGGCAGCCGCCGATACCCCACCACCGGCCGCTGCCGCGCCCCCGGCCGCTGCCCCGCCCGCGCCCGCGCCGAAGCGGACGAACGGCGAGCGCCGTGGCGGCTCGCGCAAGGTCGACGCCGGCAAGGGCGCGACCGGTGCCGAGCAGATCCCGCCCGCCGAGGACACCTCGTCGGTCCCGGATCTCGCGCCTGCGCCGGAGCCCGCCGCCCCGCCCCCGGCCCCGTAGGCGGTGGTCGTGGGCGCTCGCGCGTCGCTCGAACCCGAGATCCAGCGCGTCGGTCGCGCGCTGTCGGAGGCCTTCCCGTCGCACCGCGCCAACCCGTTCAAGGCGCTCGACGACCGCGCGATGGACCTCGCCGCGCAGGACGCCGAGCTGCGGGCTGCGCTCTTTCGCTTCGTCGACGTCGTCCCGGCCTGCCGCTCGCTGGACGATCTCGCTGCGCACCTGACGAGCTTTCTCGAGCAGGTCGACGACCGGCCCCCGTCGCTGCGCGCAGCGCTGCGGATGGGCGACACGAAGGTGGGTCGCGCGGCGCTCGGCGCGGCCGGGGCCGCGGGCGTGCGTCACATGGCGCACCGCTTCATCGTCGGCGAGGACCCGCAGGCGGCGCTGCCAACACTGCGCAAGCTCTGGCGCGACGGGATCGCCGCCTCCGTCGATCTGCTCGGCGAGGCGACCGTCACCGCCGAGGAGGCCGACCGCTACGCCGCACGCTGCGCCGGGGCGCTGGAAACCCTCGCGGTCGCGTACGCGCAGATGGACGAGCAGCCGCAGCTCGAACACGAGGCCAGCGGGCCGCTGCCGCGCGCGAACCTCTCCGTGAAGGTCTCGGCGCTGACGCCGCTCCTGCGCCCCGAGGCGCCCGAGCGCGGCCAGCGCGACGCGGCGCCGCGGCTGCGCGCCCTGCTGCGCCAGGCTGCCGAGCTCGGCGCGCACCTGCACATCGACATGGAGTCGCTGGACTCGCGCGAGGCGGTGCTCGAGCTCGTCCTCGACCTCCTCGCCGAGCCGGAGTTCGCGGGCGGTCCGAGCGCCGGTGTCGTCCTGCAGGCCTATCTGCGCGACTCGCCGCAGACGCTCGACACGATCCTCGCGTGGGCCGAGCGCACGCCCCGCCGGCACCCGCTGGTCGTGCGGCTCGTCAAGGGCGCCTACTGGGACCACGAGGTCGTCGAGGCGCGCCAGCACGGCTGGAGCGTCCCGGTCTTCGAGCGCAAGGCCGACTGCGACGCGAACTTCGAGGCGCTGACCGCGCGACTGCTCGAGGCGCGACCGCGGGTGCGCGTCGCGATCGCCTCGCACAACCTGCGCTCGGTCGCGCATGCCGTCGCCTGCAACGAGTGGCTGCTCGGCGCGCCGCAGGACGTCGAGTTCCAGGTCCTGCGCGGCCTCGGCGACGACCTCGGCCAGGCGCTCGCGGCGAATGGCCTCCGCGTGCGCTCCTACTGCCCGGTCGGCGACCTCGTCGCCGGGATGGCGTACCTCGTGCGGCGCCTGCTCGAGAACACCGCCAACGAGAGCTTTCTCGCCGAGCAGGCCCACGGCGTCCCGCTCGAGCAGCTGCTGGCGGCGCCGCAGGCGGCGCCGTCGTGACGGCGCCGGCGCCGTTTCACAACGAGCCGGTGCTCGAGCTGCGCCGCGTGACCGAGCGCTCGAAGCTCGCCGTCGGCCTCGGTGAGCTGCACCTGCCGCTGAAGGTGCCCGTCTGGATCGGGCACGAGCAGCGCTTCGGCGAGGAGCTGGTGTCGACCGATCCCGGCCGGCCCGAGCGGGTCGTCGCGCTGGCCGCGCGGGCGACGCCGCAGGAGGCCGACGCCGCCGTCGCGACCGCTCGCGCCGCGTCGGCCGCCTGGGCGGCCACCCCGGTGCAGGAGCGCGCGGACGCCCTGCTGCGCGCCGCGGCGTGGATGCGGGAGCGGCGGGCGTCGCTCGCCGCTCTCGCCGTTCGCGAGTGCGCCAAGCCCTGGCCCGAAGCCGACGCGGACGTCTGCGAGGCGATCGACTTCCTGGAGTTCTACGCCCGTGGCGCGCGGGCGCTGCAGGATCCCGCCGCGCCCGCGCCCGGGGGCTCGCAGCTGCTGCAGGTGCCCGGCGAGCGCAACGAGCTGCGCTACGTCGCGCGCGGCGTCTGCGCGGTCATCGCGCCGTGGAACTTCCCTCTCGCGATCCCGACCGGGATGACCGCCGCGGCGCTCGCCACCGGCAACACCGTCGTGCTCAAGCCGGCCGAGCAGGCGCCGGGCTGCGGCCTGCGCGTCGTCGAGGCGCTGCGTGCTGGCGGCGTGCCCGCCGACGCGATCGCGCTGCTGCCCGGCGAGGGCGACGCCGGCGCCGCACTGGCCCGCAACCCCGACGTTGCGACGATCGCGTTCACCGGGTCGGGGCCGGTCGGCCTCGAGCTGCTGCGCACGGCCGCCGAGGTCGCGCCCGGCGCGCGCCAGCTGACGCGCGTCGTCGCCGAGATGGGCGGCAAGAACTGCATCGTCGTGGACTCCGACGCCGATCTCGACGAGGCGATCCCGGCGATCGTCGACTCGGCGTTTCACTACGCCGGCCAGAAATGCTCGGTGGCCGCGCGCGTGCTCGTCCACGAGGCGCTGCACGACGTGCTCGTCGAGCGACTCGCCGGCGCGGTGGCCGGACTGCAGGTCGGTCCGGCGGACGACTTCGGCACCGACGTCCCGCCGCTCATCGAGCGCGCCGCGCAGGAACGCGTACAGCGCTACGCGGCAATCGCCGCCGAGACGGGCGAGATCGTCACCGGCCCGCGCGAGGTGCCCGCCGAGGGCTGGTACGTGGCGCCGGTCGTCGTGACCGGGCTGCCGGCGGACTCGCGTGTGCTGCGCGACGAGGTCTTCGGGCCGCTGCTGACCGTCGAGACCATCGTGGACGTGGACGAGGCGATGGACCGCATCGACGCCCTGCCCGTCGCGCTCACCGGCGCGCTGTTCAGCCGCAACCCGCGCACGGTCCAGCGCGTCGTCGACCGCTCGCCCGTCGGCAACCTCTACATCAACCGCTCGACGACCGGGGCGATGGTCGGCCGCCAGCCGTTCGGCGGCAACCGGCTGTCGGGAACCGGCACGAAGGCGGGCGGCCACGACTACCTGCCGCACTTCGTCGAGCCCCGTGTGGTGACCGAGAACACGGTCCGCCACGGGCTCGTCGTATAAGCCGGGCCATCCTGCGGTTCCGGCTTCCCCGCGACGGGTAGCGGAGCGGCATGCGCGCATTCGACGACCTCCCCCGCCTTGCCGAGCTCTCCCTGAAAGCCGCGCGTCAAGCCGGAACGCTCGCGCTGTCGGTCATCCGCACCGTCGCCGAGACGACACGCCGGCACCGGTCGAACGACCAGATCAGCGGCTGGACACGACACTGGGAGCCGCCCTCGAGCCGCCCCGTCGGCGAGCCACCGCCGCCGCCCGGCGCGCCGCGGCGACCCGTCGCCACGACGCCGGCGGCCCCGCCGGCGGCCGCGGCACCGCCCCCGCCCCCGCCTCCTGCGCCGCCCGCGCCGGAGCCGGCGCCCGCGCCCTCCGTGCCGGCGCCCGCGCCCTCCGTGTCAGCGCCCGCGCCCTCCGTGTCAGCGCCCGCGCCAGAACCCGCGCACGTCGACAGCGAGGCGGTCGTCGTCGTCGAGTCGGCCGACGCCGGTGCGGCCGGCGGAGCCGGCGCCGAGGTCCACGTCGCAGAGCCCTGGGACGGCTACAGCAGCCTCAACGTCAAGGACGTGACGAAGCAGCTCGCGACGGCCAGCCCGGCGACGCTCGCCGTCGTTCGCCTCTACGAGTCCACGCACCGCAACCGCCGCACGGTGCTCGCGGCGGTCGATCGCCGCCTCCAAGCCATCGACAGCTGAGGGCCGCTCAGCGATCCTGCTTGCGAAAGGGACCCTGGATCGCGAACACGTGGCCCGGTGACTGGATGTTGGCGAACAGGGTCCGCCGGTCGCGTGAGAACGTCGGGCCCGCGAACTCGTTGCTGCCCTCCAGCTCGTTGCGCGCGAAGGCGAACAGGTCGCCGCGCTCGGTGCAGCCGTACAGGTGCTGGCTGCCCTCGCCGTCCTCGGCGATGATCAGCCCGCCGTAGGCCGAGACCGTGATGTTGTCGGGCCCGTCGGGATCGCCGTCCTGGTCGTCGGGGGTGTAGGCGAACCACAGCCGCAGCTCGATCGTGTCGTGGTCGGGATCGAGGAACCAGACCTGGCCGTCGTGCTGGCCGGCGCTGCCGTCCGACGTGCGCGCGAACGAGGCGACGAAGTACGCGCCGTCGTCGCCCCACCACATGCCCTCGAGCTTGCGGCTGCGCGTGATGTCCGCGCCGAACTGCTTGCGCACCGGCATCGTCGACGCCGCGCGGTCGGGCACCGAGGCCCACTTCACGCGGTACGTCGTGCCGGGCCGCGTCGCGACCGACAGGTCGCCGACGAAGTCGCCGGAGCGGGTGAACGCGCGCATCGCCTCCAGCGTGCCGGCGTCGTCGGCGAGCCCGCGCAGGGCGCCCCTGCCCAGCGGCAGCGCGCGGCGCGGCGGCGTCCACCGATACAGCAGCCCGTTTGGGCCGCCGGCATCCTCGGTCTGGTAGATCGTGTGCCGGTGGGAGTCCACGACGACGGACTCGTGCGCGAACCGTCCGAGGCACGCGATCGGCTTGGGGTGACGGTTGGCGTTCTGGTCGTAGGGGTCGACCTCGAAGCAATAGCCGTGCGGCTTGCCGAGGATCGCCTCGGTCTCCTCGCAGGTGATCCACGTCTCCCACGGCGTGCGGCCGCCGGCGCAGTTGTTGTGCGTCCCGGCGAGGCTGACGTACTGGCGCACGCGGTTGCCGCGCCGGTCGACCTCGATGGTGGTCGTGCCGCCGCGGGCCTGCTCGTCGTAGACGAAGCCGGGCAGCGGCGGGACCCCGTGCGTCTCGGTGCCGCCGATCTCGTGGTTGACGACGAGCACGCTGCCGTCGCCCCCGCGCCGCACGAAGGCCGCCGCGCCGTCCGGGTCGTCGGGCGACAGCTCGCCGCTGTCCAGGCGCGTGACGCCCGACTGCGCGACGACGCGGTACGCAAAGCCCGCCGGCAGCGACAGGATGCCGGCCGGATCCGGCACGAGCTCGCCGTAGCCGACCGGCCGCGGGCCGTGTCCGTGTGCCGTGGGGGCGTCGTGTGCCTGCGCCGCCCCCGCACCGAACAGGCCCGGGATGCTGCCGCTGAGCACGATCCCCAGACCCGAGGCCGAGCGGTTGAGCATCGCGCGGCGCGAGAGGCCGCGCTCGCCGGGGTCGGGATCCTGCCGCAGGTCGGTCGTGGTCATGCGCGCTCCATCGTTCGCTGATCGACGACTCGCACGATCGGCGACCGCGGGGGCTCGCGTGTGACCGCGGTGTGACCGTGGCGTGAAGACACGGCGGACCTTCAGCGGCGCTCGGTGCGCGTCACGCCACGGCCCTCGTGCCAGGACTCGATCACGAGGAACTCCGGCGGATCGGGCAGCGACACCACGACGAGCTCCGCGATGTCGCAGCGAAACAGGTGCGCGGGACCCGGCCCGCCCTTGCCCCCGAAGATCCGGTTGCGAAGCTCCTCGTCGACGTGCTCCTCGACGCGACCAGCGAGCTTGGCGTCGCCGCGCCAGCCCGCCTCGGGGTCCGGCGAGCCGCTGTGCAGCGCGAAGCGCGGATCGCGCTGCAGGTCACGCGCCTTCAGCGACTGCCACATGCTGCCGAGCCACAGCTCGCCGTCGGCGAAGATCACCTCGCTGCCGCTGATCCGCGGCGCGCCGTCGCGGCGCAGCGTGGCGAGCGTCTTGTGCACGAACGCGTCGAGGAACTCCCGCGCGAGGGCCGACAGCTCGGGTGCTTGCGCCTCGATCTCGCTCCAGGACGCCACGACGGGGCAACCGTAGCGCGTCCAGGCGTCGCGTCGGTCAGCGCCCGCGGAGCCGCACGACGTCGAAGCGCCGCGTCAACGGCGTGCCCGCAGCGGCGCTGTTGCGCGGCTCGAGCGTCAGGACGTGACGCCCGGACCCCAGGCGGCGCAGCGGCACGATCGGAAACGCCATCGTGTTGCTGCCGCGATGAAACGACGTCGTCCAGCGCGCGATCGTGCGCTTGCCGCGACGCAGGGTCACGGCCGCCGCGCCATCGGTGTTCGCGCGATACAGCAGGCGCGGCACGCGCGAAGCCTTCGTGCGCTGCTGCGCGCGGCGCGAGGCGAACGTGACGAGCAGCGGGAATCGCGGGGCGATGAGGCTCGGCGCGGGCAGCGGTGTGGTCCACGCGATCGATGCGCCGACCACGCCGGACAGGCCAGGATCGTGCACGGAGAGGGCATGCGGGCCGTAGGGCAGCCCGGTGAAGGTCAGCGACTGCGGGCACGCCGTCCAGCCCGCCCCGTCGAGACGGCATCGCAGCGCGCTCGACGAGCGGTGGCCCGCCAGGACGAACGACGCGCTGACGCTTCCGTACGGGACCGCGCCGCCCGTCGGCGCGAGGCGAACGGTCGCCGGCGTCGCGTCGGCGTTGCCGGCGCCGTCGCGCGCCCGCACCACGACGGTCGCGCCGGCGGGCGCGCTGAGCGGGCTCGTGCACGTCGCCCATGGCCCGGTCTCGACGCGACACTCAAAGCCGGCCGCGGTCTCGGAGACGAAGCTGGCGGTACCCGCCGTCCCGGCGGCGGGGCGTGCCGCGAGCAGCAGGGTCTCGGGTGCGGTCAGATCGACGCGCCAGCTGACCGTGAGCGGGGCAGCGTTGACGATGCCGTAGCGATCTGTCGCCTGGATCGAGACGCTGTGATCACCCTCGGCGAGACCGGCATAGGACGCGGACCCGGCACAGGCCTGGCGGGCGCGGCCGTCGAGCTGGCAGGTGAACGTGGAGGCCGTCTTCGTCGCCGTGAACGCCAGCGTGGCGTCCGTTCGCGCGGTTTGCGGAGGTGGCGCTGCGGTGACGCGCGCGGCGGGCGGCGTGACGTCGGCGATGGCGGCGAAGCGGGCGGCGACACGGCCGGGGTCCAGCGCGCCGTCGTGCAGCGACACCTCGTCCACGCCGCCACGCCAGTAGAAGGTGGCGGTGGCCGAGTAGCGGCCGATGTAGAGGGTGCGCGTCGTGGCCGCGGGCGGCACCGGTAGCGTGCCGCTCGCCACGGACTTGCCGTCGAGGTACAGCGCGGTGTTGAGGCCGGAAACGGTCGCGACGACGTGGTGCCACGTTCCCGTCGGGACGGCGGGACCGACCGTGGACCGCGCGCCACTGCCGATCCCGACCTGCAGCACCAGACGGTTGGACGAATCGAGTCCGAAGTGCAGCCCCGAGGTCGCCGTGCCGCGGCTGAGGATGTGGCGCGTTCCCCACCCGCTGGCGCGCGGGTTGACCCATGCCTCCAGCGTGACGTTGTCGGGCAGCGGCGGCGCCCCGGTCAGCGCGATGGCGCTGTAGTCCTGCAGGGTGACGCCGGCACCGCCGTCGTCGGAGCGGGCGGTCTGGGTGCCGAGCAGCGGGCTGCCGTACAGCGTGCCGACCCGGCCGGCGACCGTGTCAAGCAGCGTCGAGCCGCCCACCTCGTCGAGCGACCAATGGGCGAGCAGGACCGGCGTCGCGTCGGCGCGAGCGACGCCTGGCAGCGTGACGGCCACGAGCACGGCGAGGCTGGCCACGAGGGTGTGGGGGAACCAAGGGAAGTTCATCGTGTCCCGCGGTGATCGTGCGGACGCGCCGTATCTTGAGCGCGGGCTCAAGTTGGGCGCGTTGGCGCCGATCGTCCGGTCGTGCGCCGCCTGCTGTTCACCTCGGTCCTCCTGCTCGTGCTCGCCCTGCTGCCCTCCGTGGCGACCGCCGGGACGCTCACCGGCACGCCCGGTCCCGACCGGCTCGTCGTGCAGCTCGCGGGCGGCCTGCTCGTGCTCGCCGGGGGCGGGCCGGACACGGTGCGCGGCGGTCCCGGCCCGGACCAGCTGTTCGGCGACGGCGGCGCGGACAAGGTCGGTGGCAACGGCGGCGACGACACGCTCGACGGCGGCTCGGGCGGCGACGTCCTCGACGGCGGTCCCGGCGACGACACCGTCGTCGGCGGCTTCGGCCACGACGACCTCATGGGCGCGGCCGGCGCCGACGACCTCGACGGCGGTGCCGCCCCCGATCGCCTGTACGGCGGCGACGGTGACGATCTCCTGCACGGCGGCGGTGGCGTCGACGTGCTGTCGGGCGGCGCCGGTGCCGACACCCTCTCGGCCGACACGGGCTCCGACGCGATGGATGCCGGCGACGGCGACGACATCGTCTACCTCAACAACGGCAGCGCGCCCGGCGCCGTGGACTGCGGCGCGGGCACCGACACGGTCTACATCAGCCCGCTCGACCAGCCCGGTGGCACCTCGACACTCGCCGCGCTGGAGGCCGGACGCGTGCGCAACTGCGAGATCGTGCTCGAAGCCGACCCTGTCGTCGACGATACGAAGGGTCTCACCATCCTCACCGGAGACGCCGGCCAGGCGATCACCGGCAGCGACCGCGACGACAACCTGCTCGGCGGCGTCGGCCCCGACCGCATCGACGCCGGCGCCGGCCACGACGTGCTGTGGGGCAACCGCCATCCCGACGGTCCCAGCCGCGGCACCGACACCCTGCTGGCCGGGGCAGGCGAGGACATCGTGTACGGCGGGCGCGGCGCGAACGTCATCGACGGCGGCCCGGGCGAGGACTTCCTCCAGGGAGGGCAGCGCTCCAACCAGATCGCGGCCGGCCCCGGCGACGACCGCATCCGCCTGCGCGGCCGGGGAACCAACCGCATCAGCGCGGGCTCGGGTGCTGACCTGATCGAGGCCTACGCGGCGGGGCCGGCGCGCATCGACTGCGGCCCCGGCGTCGACACCGTGCGGATCGGCTTCAACCGCCTCGTGCGGACGGTCGGCTGCGAGCGCGTCACGCGCCGCTATCGCGGCGCATAGCGTCGAGCGTCCACCGCGGTCAGCTCGCGAGCCTCGGCCTCGATCAGCCGCCGCCGTCGCAGGCCGCCAGAAAGCGCTCGTGCAGCCTGGTATCGCTGCCCAGCTCGGGATGGAAGGCGACCGCGAGGATGTCGCCCTGCTGCGCGGCGACGGCGTGCCCGTCGACCTCGGCGACGATCTGCACCTCGTCGCCGTGCGCGGCGATCCACGGCGCGCGGATGAACACGGCGCGCAGCGGCGGCCCGTCGAGGCCCGCCACCTCGAGGTCCGCCTCGAAGGAGCGCACCTGGCGCCCGAAGGCGTTGCGGTGCGCCTCGATGTCCATCATCCCGAGGTGCTCGCGGTCGAGCATGATCAACCCCGCGCACGTCCCGAACACCGGCCCGTCGAACGACCGCAGCGGCTCGCGCAGGCCCTCGCGCTCGATCCCGAGCGTCATCGTCGTCGACTCGCCGCCGGGGATCACGAGCCCGTCGAGGCCGTCGAGGTCGGCCGGCACGCGCGCCTCGCGGACCGTGGCGCCGAGCTCGCGCAGCATCCGCGCGTGCGCCGCGAAGCCGCCCTGGAGCGCGAGCACCCCGATGAGCACGTGGCTACCAGCCGCGCTGGGCCAGCAGCTGGTCGTCGCCGAGCGCGCGCGACTCCAGCGAGTCCATCGCCGGCCCCAGGCCCTCGGAGGCCTGCGCGACGCGCAACGGGTCGGCGAAGTGCGTGCACGCCTCGACGATCGCGCGGGCACGCCGCTCCGGGTCTGAGGACTTGAAGATCCCCGAGCCGACGAACAAGCCCTCGGCGCCCAGTTGCATCATCAGCGACGCGTCGGCCGGCGTGGCGATGCCGCCCGCGCAGAACAGCACGACCGGCAGCCCGCCCTCGTTGGCGACGCCGCGCACGAGGTCCAGCGGCGCGCCGAGCTGCTTGGCGGCGGTCGGCAGCTCGGTGTCGTCGAGCGTGCCGAGGCGGCGGATCTCCGAGCGGATCGCGCGCATGTGGCGGACCGCCTCGACGATGTCGCCGGTGCCCGCCTCCCCCTTGGAGCGGATCATCGCGGCGCCCTCGCCGATGCGCCGCAGCGCCTCGCCGAGGTTCGTCGCGCCGCAGACGAACGGGATCGAGAAGACCCACTTGTCGATGTGGTTGTGCTCGTCAGCCGGCGTCAGGACCTCGGACTCGTCGATGTAGTCGACCTCGAGCGCCTCGAGTACCTGCGCCTCGGCGATGTGACCGATACGCGCCTTGGCCATGACGGGGATCGTCACGGCGTCCTGGATGCCCTTGATCATCGCCGGATCGGACATGCGGGCGACGCCGCCGTCGCGACGGATGTCCGACGGCACGCGCTCCAGCGCCATGACGGCGACGGCGCCGGCGGCCTCCGCGATCTGCGCCTGCTCGGCATCGACGACGTCCATGATGACGCCGCCCTTGAGCATCTCCGCTAGGCCGGCCTTGACCCGGAATGTGGCTTCATCTCGCACGCTGGCGATTCTACCGGGGCCGGTGGGCGCCTCTGTGCGGCCCGCACCCCAGCGCGTACGCCTTCCCGTCGGGCGTCACGATCCGTACGGTCGCCCTGGACGCGCAGCACAGCCGTTCGCCTGACGGAGGACCCGCATGCAGAGCCAGACCGCGACGCGCACCCCACCCGCCGGCGGCGTGTGGCTGGATGACGAGTGGGAGCAGCCGTCCCGGCGGCTCGGCGGCGCCGTGGGGAGCGCCGTCACGATGCTGTGCTGCGCGCTGGCGCTGTTCGCTGTCAAGCAGGTCCTCTGGCCGTCGAGCGACGGCATCCAGCGCTACCTGAGCCTGTTTCTGGCCGCGGCGCTGCCGCTCACGTTCCTGCTCTTCCCGGCGCGACGCCGCCCGCCGGCGGCCCGCGACCGCGCAGGCGACGAGCGGCCGAGCGTGCTGGACTGGGTGCTGGCGGCGGCGGGCACCGCCACCGCGTTGTATCCGATCGTCAGCGGCTTCGACGCCTTCCTCGACCGCCAGGGCCTCCCCAGCTCCACCGACGTGGCGATGGGACTCGTCCTGCTCGTCCTCATCCTCGAGGCGACGCGGCGGACCACCGGCCTGGTGCTGCCCGCGATCTGCCTGGCGTTCCTGGCGTACGGCTACTACGGCTCCGAGCTGCCGCAGCAGTGGTCGATCGCGCACGCCGGCTTCGACGCCGGCGAGATCGTCAACGCCCTGTACATGGGTACCTCGGGATTCTTCGGGACCCCGCTCGACGTCGCTGCCAGCTACATCGTGCTGTTCACGATCTACGGCGCGGTGCTCAACGCCTCCGGTGCGGGCCGCTTCTTCGTCGAGCTGAGCTTCGCCGCCTTCCGCCGGTCGCGCGCCGCCCCCGGTCGCACGGTGACCATGGCCGGCTTCCTGCCCGGCACCGTCTCGGGCTCGGGCACGGCGACGGCGGTCAGCCTGGGCAGCGTGAGCTGGCCGATCCTGCGCCGCGCCGGCTACACCCGCGAGCAGGCCGGCGGGGTGCTCGCCGCCGCGGGGATCGGCGCGATCCTCTCGCCGCCGACACTCGGCGCCGCCGCCTTCATCATCGCCGAGTACCTGCAGACCTCGTACCTGACGGTGCTCGGCTACGCGGTGATCCCGACGCTCCTGTACTACCTCGGCATCATCCTCGCCGTCGAGATGGACGCGCGGCGCCGCGGAGCTCGACCCGTCGCGGTGCAGACGCCGCCCGCCGGCCGGCTGCTGCTGCGCTTCGGCTACCACTTCCTCTCGCTCGCGGCCATCGTCGTCTTCATGGCGCTGGGCCTGAGCGCCCTGCGCGCCGTGATCTACGCGACGGTGCTGGCCGTCGTCCTGTCGTGTCTGGATCGCGCTCATCGCCTCGGCCCGCGCCGCCTCGTCGAGGCGCTCGCGGCGGGCGCGCGCGGGGCGCTGGCCGTGATCGTCACGTGCGCGGCCGCGGGCGTCATCGTCGCCATCGTCACGCTGACCGGCCTGGGGCTGAACCTCGCCGGCATCATCGTCGACGCGGGCGGCGCGCTCGGCGACGACCGCACGCTCGTACTGCTCCTGACGGCGCTGCTCGCCGGCGTCGCGATCACGCTGCTCGGGCTGGCCGTGCCTGTCACCGCCTCGTTCATCATCGCGGCGGTGATCGTCGGACCGGCGCTGAAGTCACTCGGCGTGGCAGACCCCGCGGTCTACATGTTCATCTTCTACTATGCGGTCCTCTCCGAGGTGAGCCCACCGACCGCGCTCGCCGCGGTCGCGGCCGCCGCGATCACCGGAGGCAACGTGCTCGGGACCATGATGCAGACGCTGAGGTATGCGCTCCCGGCGTTCCTCGTCCCCTTCGCGTTCGTGCTGACCAGCAACGGCGAGGCGCTGCTCGGCCAAGGCTCGATCGCCGCGATCCTCGCCGCCACCGTAGCCAGCGCGCTCGCCGTCGTCGCGCTGGCGATCGTCACCGGCGGCTGGCTGCGCGGCCCGGTGGGCCGGGCCGAACGGGCGCTGTGCGTCCCCGCGGCACTGCTGCTGCTCTACCTCCAGCCGGCCACCGTCGCGGCCGGCGCCTGTTGTCTCACCGTCGCCGCCGCCGTGCACCTGCTCCGGCGCACCGATGCCCCGGCCGCGCTCGCCGCCGGCCACAGCCATGTTCAGTCCGGATCTCAGGAGGGCCGATGACCATCACGCGGACGTTTCCCAGCCTGCGGCTGGCGCTGACCGCGCTCACGCTCGCCGCCGTGCTCACGACATCCGCCTGCGGCGGAAAGCAGGACGACGAGGGCGGCGAGGCCGGCGCACCGAGCCGGCTGACGATCGCCACCGGCAACACCACCGGCGTCTACTACCAGCTCGGCGGTGCGTACGCCCGCGTCATCTCCCGCAACACCGACTACAAGGCGACCGCCAGCGAGACGGGCGCGTCGGTCCAGAACATCCGCCTGATCGCGGCCGGCAAGCAGGACATCGCCTTCTCGCTGCTCGACACGGCGGCCGACGCCGTCGACGGCGAGGACGCCTTCGAGGGCAAGCCGCAACCGATCGAGGCGCTGACAGCCCTGTATCCGAACTTCACGCAGGTGGTGGTTCGCGCGGGCGCGAACATCGCGTCGCTCGCGGACATGAAGGGCAAGCGGGTGTCCACCGGCTCGCCGCAGTCGGGCACCGAGGTGATCGCCGACCGGCTGCTGCGGGCCGCGGGGCTCGATCCCGACATGGACATCCGGCGCCAGCGGCTGGCGCTCGACAAGTCCGTCGAGTCGATGAAGGACGGGTCGATCGATGCGCTGTTCTGGTCGGGTGGCCTGCCGACGCCAGGCATCAAGGACCTGTTCACCGCCCGCAAGGGCGACGTCCGGCTGCTGGACGTCTCGCCGCTGCGCCCGCAGCTGAACCGGCGCTACGGCGACTTCTACGAGCCAGGCACGATCCCCGCCGACACGTACGGCACCGGCGCGGTGGGAACCATCAGGGTGACCAACGTGCTGCTCGTCAAACGCGGGTTCGACCCGGACCTCGCCGAGCAGCTCGTGCGCGTGCTGTTCGAGCACCGACCTGACCTGGAGGCGGCCAGCCCGGCGGCGAAGGACATCAGCGTGCAGACCGCGACCGAGACGCAGCCGGTCGCGCTCAACGCCGGTGCGAGGCGGGCGCTGACGGCGCTGGCCCGTTGAGCGCGCCGCGCGGCCGGCCGCGGCCGCGCCCGCGCGCTACTTCAGCTTGAACGCCTTGATACGGTCGGCGTAGCCGTCGGCGTCGCGGGCGTAGACGCCGTAGGCGAGCGCCTGGACCATGCTCAGCAGGGCCGTGTGCGAACGCACGTACGCCGGGCTGTTGGACGAGTAGTACAGGCGGATCTGGGCGAGCTTGGCGACCTCCGACAGCGTCGCGTCGGTGATCGCGATCGTCCGCGCCTTGCGATGGCGGGCGAGCTTCATCGCGCGCACCACGAGCGGATGCGGCCGCCCGGCGGACAGCCCGATGACGAGCGTCTCGTCGTCGATCCGGCTCAGGCGCCCGAGCGCCTCCTGCGACGGGCTCGCGACGATCTCGGCGCGCAGGTCCAGCAGCATCAGCAGATGGCGCAGGTAGGAGGCGAAGAACGCCATCTGGTCGGTTCCGGCGACGAGCAGGCGCGGCGTCGTGGCGATCGCCTCGACGGCCGCGTCGACCTCGCTGCGCGAGACCTTGCGCGCCGTGTCCTCGACGTTGACGTGGTCGGCCGCCAGCATCGTCTCGAACTCGTTCTGGTCAAGCGAGAACAGCGGCGCGGCGGATCCCGGCCCGTTCATGACCGGTGCGGTGGCATGGCGCCGGCGGTACTCCTCGCGAGCGGACTGCTGCAGCTCGGGATAACCCTCGAAGCCGAGCGCCTGCGAGAAGCGCACGACCGTGCTCGACGAGGTGTTCGCACGTCGCGCGAGCTCCTCGGCGGTCTGGAAGGCGACCTCGTCGAGGTGGTCGACGATGTACTGGGCGACGTCCTTCTGCGAGCGCGAGAAGTCGTCGAAGCGGGCTTGGATGTACGTGGAGAGCGACTCGGGGGTCGTCGTTGGCGTCGCGGATCGCTTCATGGGCGACAGCCTGTTTCGACGGCGGATGCCCGGTTCCCTTCCGGACCGTCACAAGCCCGTGCGAACCGAGCGCGCCCGGCGAGGTGACACCGGGCGCGCGATACCGAGAGTGGAGGGGCGGCGGGGGATATGGGCCGAACCGTCTCTCGGTGGGTTCTGGCTCGGTCATTCCCGCCTTCGCCTCGACGAAACATCGTTCACAGGTCAAGACACGCCGGCCCTCGATTCGTACCGGCGCAGCGCCGGGCGCCGTCCCTCGGGCACCGTGATGAACGCCCGCCCGTCGCGCGTCAGCGCGAGCGCCTCGCCCTGTCCCTCGCGCAGCAGATCGGCGTCGACGCGGCACGGCTGGCGGCGCAGGGCGGCGATGATCGTCTCCCCCGCGCGCCGGCGCCAGACGTACGCCCCGTCGTACGTGCGCAGCGCGATCGTGCGCCCGTCGGCGGACACGTCGGCGGCGGTGACCGCCGCGCCGGCAGCGAGCCTGATCGTCGCGCCGCGGCGCAGTGTCGTGACCTGCCGCGACGACGGACGGCGCGCGGAGTAGACGCGCGCCTCACCGCCGAAGCTCTTCGTGACGATCACGATCGCGCCGCGGGCGCGGTCGTACAGCAGCGCCTCGGCGTCGCGGGCGCCGTCGGGGTAGCGCAGCGCGTATCGCGCGGCGATCGCGACGGTGCGGCTGGAGGGATCCGGCGCCTGCGGCTCGGGCACGCGGTAGACGACGACGGACGGACGCTGCGCGAGGTTGTCGCCGATGTCGCCGACGAGCAGCGCGCCGCCCGGGCCGATCGCGATGTCCTCCCAGTCGACGTTCCCGGCGCCGCGCAGCGTCACCTCGGCGACCGTCCGTCCCGACGTCGTGACGGCGAGCAGGCGCGCGCCGTCGCCCGAGTCGTTGTGCGTCCAGAGCACGCCGCGCCGCGCGTGCGACAGCACGAGCCCGGACAGCTCCCTGGCGGCCGCCGATGTCACCCGTCCCGTGACGCGAACGCGCAGCGGCCCGTCGCAGAGCGCGGGCCCGGCGGCGGCCGCCGCCGGTTTCGTACGGCTGGCGGCGTGCGGCTCCTGGCGCTTCGGCGTGGGTCCGGTGTCGCCGCAGCCGGCGAGCGCCAGACCCGCGAGTCCCGGCGCGAGCGCCTGCGCGAGCCGGGGGCGGATCAGATCCCCAGGCGCTTCACGGTCTGGCGAGCGCGCACGACGCGCTGGTCCTTCTCGGCGTGCGTCTCGGGCATGTTCGTCATCTCGACGAGCGACAGCACGTCACGCGCGAGCTGCTCCTGCATCGCCAGCGCTCCCTCGGCGACTTCGACGAGCTGGTCGTGGGTGAGTGAATCTGCCTTGTCGCCGACCATCCTGCGCAGAAAGAAGCCCATCTGATCCCCTGCCCTCGCTCGCGTGCACGCTCGGGCGGGCATTATGCCGCCTGGCGCGCGAGATACGGTCCTACCCGGCGGGGCAGTAGCTCAGTTGGTCAGAGCAGCCGACTCATAATCGGTTAGACGGAGGTTCGAGTCCTCCCTGCCCCATCCCGTCGCGATCTGGGCGCCGGCCGCGACCATCTCCTCGAGCGCGCGCTGGCCGTCGCCCTGGTTCGCGTCGACGGCGGCGATCGCGTCGGCCAGCACGGTCGTCCGAAAGCCGGCCTGCAGCGCGTCGAGGACGGTCGCCTTCACGCAGTAGTCCGTCGCCAGGCCGCCGACGAGCACGTGCGTGACGCCGGCGTCGCGCAGCAGCTCGGTCAGCCCCGTCGCGTCGAAGCCGGAGTACGCGTCGGCGCCCTGGGTCGTGGCCTTCTCGACGAGGGGGCCGTCGAGTGCCGCGATCGCCGGGTGCAGCTCGGCGCCGTGTGTGCCGGCGACGCAGTGCACGGGCCAGATGCCGCCCTGGTCGGTGAACGAGCAGTGGTCGGCGGTGTGCGCGTCGCCCGTCTTGACGACCAGGCCGGCGGCGCTCGCGGCGCGCACGAGCGGCTCGACGACGGCGTCGCCGCCGGGCACGCCGAGCGCGCCACCGGGCAGGAAGTCGTGCTGGACGTCGACGGCGATGAGGGCCGTTTCGGGCATGGTCTCCGCGTCTCCTTGGAGGCTGTCTGCGGTGAGCTGCGCGCGCAGGGCGAGCAGCCGCGGCGAGCGCACGAGCCCGGCCGGGGCGTCGCCCGTGATCCGCTCGCGCTCTGCGGCGGCATGGACGCGATCGGCCTCGAGATCGGGAGCGCGCGCCGCGCGGGCGCCGTCGCGCATGACCTCGGCCAGCAGCGCGGTGCCCGCGATCGGCTCGTCGGCGAGGTGCAGGACGTGCGTGCCGTCGGCGCGTCGCGTGACCTGGTGTGCACCCGGATCGCTCGCCTTGCCGGGCGAGAGCTTCATCGCGTAGCGCAGCGCCGGATCCTCCTCGTCGGCCTGCTCGACGAGCTTGTAGACCGCGCCGATCGCCTCGCCGCTGCGCAGGCGCGTGCCGACGCCGAACGCTCCTGCGGGAACGCCGCCAGCGACGAACGAGCCGATCTGCGCCGCGTCGAGATCGCCGCTGAGGATGATCACGGTGGCGGCCAGGCCGGCGTCGTCGAGCAGGCGGCGCGCGGCCGTGGCCAGCGCGGCGTGGTCGCCGGAGTCGATCCGGATCGCCTTCAACCGCGCGCCCGTGCGCTGCTGCGCCGCGATCGCCTTCCGCACGCCCTCGACCGGGTCGTAGGTGTCGACGAGCAGCGTCGCGCCCGCGGGACGCGCGCGCAGCTGGTCGCAGAACACGTCGAGCTCGCCGGCGCGGCCGCGGGCCATGACCTTCGCGTGGGCCATCGTCCCGGTGGCCGGGATCCCGAGGTCGCGCGCGGCGGCCGTCGTGGCGGTTCCGGCGAAGCCCGCGAGGTACGCGGCGCGCGCAGCGGTATGAGCGGCACCGAGACCGTCGAGGCGGCGCATCGAGAAGTCCCAGACGGTCCGGTCGGCCGCGGCGCGCACGATCGCCGTCGCGTTGGTCGCAATGCGGACGGCGTAGTTCATCGCCGCCAGCATCGGCGACTCGACGAGCGTCGCTTGTAGCCGGGACGCCGCGATGCGCAGCAGCGGTGTGCCAGTGGGGACGTTCGTGCCCTCGCGCGGCGCCCACACCGCGCCGCCGAAGCGCAGTTCGCGCAGGCGCTCGAGCACCGGCGCGTCGAACGTGACCGGGTCCTGCTGCGCGAGCCAGCGCAGGTCGGCGTCGGTGAAGCGCATGCCCTCGAGGAACGCCAGCGCCTCCTCCACCCCGGCCACCGTCATCCAACCCTCGCCGCGGGCGGCAAGCTCGAAGGTCACCAGATCGTCGGCCGATCCCTCGTGCACATAGTCGGCGGCCATGGTGAGGCAGTAGAGGTCGGTGAGCAGTGCGTCGCGTGGCTGCAATGTTTTTGGGCGGATCGACCAGAACCGGGCTGCGAGGAGGATAGCAGCCGGGCCACGAGGCGCAAGGTGCGCTTCGGAGGTGGCTGCCGCCGCGCGCGCCCCGAGCTACTTCACGCGCTCGACCGCGCGCGCCAGCTCGCCGACCGAGAAGACGCCCTCAAAGCGTGCCGCCACCTTGCCACGCCGGTCGATCACGAAGGCCCACGGCTCGGTCGGCAGGCGCCAGGACAGCACCTGCGGGCGGTAGGGCTTGCCGGGATCGTTGTCCTGGTAGATCTCCTGCTGGATGAACTTCACGCCCTTGCCGCTCTGACCGCGCACCTGCTCGGCGATGTCCACGACGGGGCCGCACGTGCGCGACTTGCACAGCGCGGGCGTCGCGAAGAGCAGCACGACGGGCTTCTTGCCGACGACGTCGGCGAAGTCCGTGTCGAGCATCTCGCGTGGCGGCGGGACGCGCGTCGAGAGCTTCGTCAGGTCGCCGCCGACGTCGGCGCCGGTCTGCGTGTGGATCCGGATCGCGCGATCGCCGACGTCGGGCGGACCGTTCTTGCTGCCGATCGGCAGCGGCGACAGCGGGTCGGCGACCACGAGCCTGCCGTCGAGGCGTACGAGCCCGATCGCGACGTGCGGGCCGCGCGAGCCGTAGACGGCGTCGGCCACGTAGAACGTGTCGCCGCTGGCGAGATCCGACGCGGTCTGCCGGCTGCGATACCGCGTGTCGACGTCGAGCGATTCCTTGCGCGCGGCGAACGGTCCGCGCAGATCGGTCCCGTCGGGCCGCGCGGTGTAGACGGCGACCTCGGAGACGTCGATCTGCTTGTTGGCGCGGTCGACGATCACGAAGCCCAGCCGGTTGCGCCCCACGCGCTGACCGCGGTAGCTGGACACGTTGAGGATCGCGCCCATCGGCAGCCCGGCGATGAGCTGCTTCAAGGTCTTGCCCTTGGAGGAGGGGAAGTCGGCCGTGCTGGAGGCGGCGGTTGGCTGCGGTGGCGCGGGCGCCGTGCCGCCGTCGTCCGAACCACCGCATGCGGAAAGCGCCACGGCCGCCGCCAGCAACGACACAAGCAGGCGGGCCATGTGCGCAGACTCTAGGCGCTCACATGATTGGATAGCGCCGATGACCGACCGCGCGGCGATCGTGACCGGAGCCTCCAGCGGGATCGGGCTGGCGGTCGCGCGCATGCTCGCCGAGGAGGGTCACGCGGTGACGCTCGTCGCCCGCCGCCCCGACAAGCTCGAGGCTGCCTACGACGCCCTCCGCGCCGACGGCCTGGAGGTCCAGCGCGTCGCGGCCGACGTCGGCGACGAGGCCGACGTGATCCGCGCCGTGGCCGCCCACCGCGACGCCTATGAGCGCCTCGACGTGCTCATGAACAACGCGGGCGTCGGCATCGGCGCACCGATCGCGGAGCTCGACACCAAGCGGATGGACATCCAGCTCGCGACCAACCTGCGCTCGATCCCGCTCTTCTACCGCGAGTGCGTCGCGATGCTGACGGCGGCCGGCGCCGAGCACGGCAACGCGCTGGTCGTCAACACCGCGTCGATCGCCGGCAAGCACGGCCAGGGCTGGCTGAGCATCTACTCGGCGACGAAGTTCGGCGTGGTCGGCTTCACCGAGGCCATGAACAAGGAGCTCGGCGGTCTGGGCGTCAAGTCGACGGCGCTGTGCCCGGCATGGGTCAACACGCCGATGACCGACTTCGTCAAGCCGCGGGTACCGCCCGAGGCGATGATCCAGACGTCGGACATCGTCGCGTCGGTGCGGATGCTGCTGTCGCTGTCGGCGGGTTGCCTCGTCCCGGAGATCGTGTTTCGCTCGCCCACCGACGGGGCGCTGCTCTAGCGCCGCAGCAGGTCGTCCTCTGCGGCGTGGAAGTCGAACCCGGGCTCGCCCGGGTCCTCGGCGACCGGCTCCTGCTCGAAGTCGTCGGGCAGCACGAGCGTCTCATCGAAGAGCCAGTCCAGGCCGGTGCTCTCGGCCTCGTGGCTGCGGCGGGTGCGGGCGGTGGACTTGTGCTCGGCGATCGCCGCGCTGAGGTCGATGCGCTCCCCGCCCGTGATGCGCAGGCGGCGACGGCGCGTCTCCGTCTCGGCCGGCGTCTCGTGCTCGGCGAGCGCCTCGTCGCGGGCGCGTGCCTCGACCGCCGCCTGGTGCTCGGCGATCGCCTCGGCGAACATCGTCGGCCCGGTGGGTTCGAGGCTGGCCTCGATCTCGCGGCGCAGGATCAGGACCTCGTAGTCCGTCGCCGGGCGGATGATCTGGCGTCCGGCGACGCCGGTGAACCGGTCCCAGGCCTCGGGGAACGAGCAGGCGCTCGTGCGTCCGCCGGCGCGGTGCGCGGCGAGCATCGGGCAGGCGCCGCCGCCGCCACTGAAGGCGCCGGTGATGACCGTGTTGTTGCCCAGGCCGATGAGCATCGCCTTGCGAGTGCGCTCAGGCAGGACGTCGATGGACCGTCGAAGTTCTGCGACCGCTTGTTCGCGAGGCGTTGTCATAGGGTTCTCTCTCCGTTCGTCGGGGCGCGATCACCGTATGTGAGCCCGTCGTCTCAGGCAAACGGACTCCTTCCGTGAAAGGGATCTTGCAGCGATGAAGCTCGGCGTGCACATCGGTTACTGGGGCCTCGGACTTTCCTCCGACGACCAGCGCGAGATCGTCCAGGAGGCCGAGCGGCTGGGCTATGACTCGGTCTGGGCGGCAGAGGCCTACGGGTCGGATGCGGCGACGATCCTCGGCTGGCTCGCGGGCCTGACGTCCACGATCAAGCTCGGCTCGGCGATCTTCCAGATGCCGGCGCGCAGCCCGGCGATGACGGCGATGACCGCGGCGACGATCGACCAGCTCTCCGGCGGCCGGATGCTGCTCGGGATCGGCTCCTCCGGGCCGCAGGTCGCCGAGGGCTGGCACGGCCAGCGCTTCGGCCGCCAGATCCAGCGCACGCGCGAGTACGTCGCCGTCGTGCGCAAGGCGCTGGCGCGCGAGCGCCTGCACTTCGACGGCGAGACGCTGACGCTGCCGCTGCCCGAAGGCCCCGGTAAGGCGCTGAAGCTCACGATCGCGCCCGTCCAGGACGAGATCCCGATCTACCTCGCGGCGATCGGGCCCAACAACACGCGCCTGGCGGGCGAGGTCGCCGACGGCTGGATTCCGACGCTGTTCTCGCCCGAGCACGTCGCCGAGTTCCGGCCGCTGCTCGAAGCGGGAGCGGCGCGCACCGGGCGCTCGCTGGAGAACTTCGACATCGCGCCCCAGGTCAACGTCTTCGTGACCGGCGACGTCGCTGCCGCGCGCGACGCGATGCGCCCCTTCCTGGCGCTGTACATCGGCGGCATGGGCTCGCGCGAGAAGAACTTCTACAACGCGCTCGTGCAGCGCTACGGCTTCGAGGACGAGGCGCGCCGGGTGCAGGACCTCTACCTCGACGGCAAGCGCGCGGAGGCGATGGCCGCGCTGTCGGACGAGCTGATCGACGCGGTCTCGATCCTCGGCCCGCCCGAGCACGTCCGCGAGCGCCTGGCGGTCTACCGCGACGCCGGCGTCAGCACGCTCGGCGTCAGCCCGTTGGCGTTCACGAAGGGCGACCGGCTCGAACAGCTGCGGCTGATCGCGGAGCTGGCTTCCTGAGCCACCGGCGGATCCTGCTCGGCGCCTTCGGCGATCCGGGGCACGCGTTTCCGGTCATCGCGCTGGGCCGCGAGCTGGTCCGCCGCGGGCACGACGTCACGCTGCAGACCTGGCGGCGCTGGGAGCAGGACGTGGTACGCGAGGGGATGCGCTTCGCGGCGGCGCCGGAGTACCACGTCTTCCCGACGCGGGAGAAGCCGCTGACGCCCTACCAGGCGGTCGAGCGCGCGACGCGCGACACGCTGGGGCTCGTCCGTGACGTGGCTCCCGACGCCGTCGTGTCGGACATCCTCACGCTGGCGCCGGCGCTGGCCGGCGAGCTCGAAGGCCTGCCGGTCGGCACGGTCATCCCCCATCTCGACCCGCGCATGCCGCCCGGCAGCGCGCCGTACTCCTGCGGCGCACGGTTGCCGCGCACGCGTGCCGGCCGCGCGCTGTGGCGCGGCGCCGACCCGCTGCTGCGCCATGGACTGCAGCTCGGGCGTCGCCAGCTCAACGCGACGCGGCGGCGGCTCGGCCTGCCGGCGCTCGAGCGCGTCCACGGCGGCATCAGCACGCAGCTCGCCCTCGTCGCGACGTTTCCCCAGCTCGAATATCCGCGCGCCTGGCCGGCGGGCACGCACGTCGTCGGGCCACTGATGTGGGAGCCGCCCGCGCCGGACGTCGAGCTGCCGCCCGGCGACGAGCCGTTGGTCCTGATCGCCCCGTCGACGTCGCAGGACCCGGGTCAGACGCTGCTGCGCGGAGCGCTGGCGGGACTCGCCGGGCTGCCGGTGCGCGTGCTGGCCTCGACCAACCGCCAGAACCCGCCGGTCGCGATCCCGGCGAACGCGCGGCTCGTCGACTGGGTCTCGTATTCGCGCGCGATGCCCGCCTGCGACGTCGTCGTCTGCCATGGCGGCCACGGCACCGTCGCGCGCGCGCTCGCCAGCGGCTGCGCGGTCGTGATCGTGCCGGCGGCGGGCGACATGAACGAGAACGCGGCGCGGGTGGACTGGGCGGGCGTCGGCGTGCGCCTGCCGGGGCGGCTCGTCGGCGCACGCGGGCTTGCTCTGGCGGTCGGGCGCGCGCTGGCGCGGCCTGAGCTGCGCGCGGGAGCGCGCGGGCTGCAGACGTGGTCGGCGCACCACGACGGCGCAGCCCGCGCCGCCGACCTGGTCGAGGCACTCGCCGCGGGCGAGCGGGTCGTTCAGCCGGAGTGACGGGTGCGTGCGACCAGCGTGCCGTTGACCCGGCGCACGCCGGTCTGCCCCGCGCTGTCGCTCGTCACGACGTAGAGGCGCACCCGCATCCGGCCGGCCCGCCGCAGCAGCACCTTGTCGCGCCGCGACAGCGCGATCCGCAGCGTCCGCGAGCCCCCGCCGGCGAGGCTGAAGCGCTCGCGGCCGAGCCGGCGCTCTTTGCGCAGGGCCTTGATCTTCGAACCCTTGGTGGGACGGCTGAAGAGCGTCAGCCGGCCGCTGCAGCTACCGGACTGCGGCGGACAGGAGATCGTGACGAGGACGGTCGAAGGCTGGCGCAGGCGCGGGCTGGAGACGCCGAGCTGCGGCAGTCCCCGGCTGCCGGAGCCGGTCAGCGGCGGCGAGCCGCTGCCGCTGCCACTGCCACCGGGCGGTCTCGTGGGCGACGATCCTCCCGCGGACGCCGGCGCGTCGTTGTCGACGATCGCGGCGACGCCGCCCGAGTCACCGAGGCCGGCGGCGCTAGGGGCGCTCAGGCGCAGCTCGAAGCGCTCGTCGGGCTCGTCGGCACCGTCGTCGATCAGCGCAACGCCGACGTCGGCGGAGGTCGCGCCGGCCGGGATCGTGATCCTGCCGCTGTGCGCGCTGTAGTCCTGGCCGGCTACGGCGCTGCCGTCCGCGGTGGCGAATGCGACCGAGACGTCGCGCCCGCTCGGGTTGCTCAAGCCGATCGCAAAGACTGCGTTCGCGCCCTCGGCAGCCGGCGGCGCGTCGCGCACGCCGACCGTGGGCGCGGGATCGTCGTCGGCGATCGTGCCGACCCCCTCGCCGTCGGTGACGCCATCGCCGCTGACCACCAGCCGCAACGTCTCGTCGGGCTCGTCGAGCCCGTCGCGTTTGACGGAGACCGTCACATACTCCGTCTGCTCGTCAGGAAGGAGCGCGGCGGGAAACGTGCGCGTGCCGCTCGCCGGAACGTAGTCGGCCTGCGAGCGGGCAGAGCCGTCGGCCGTCTCGAAGCCGACCGTGACGCGGCGGAGTGAGAGCAACCCAGCCTGGCGCGTGATCGTGAACGTGATCGACCCGCCGCCCTCGGCTTCGCGGACGTTGTCGACGTAGATCTCGGCCTTCGCCGCCGCGGGCGCCGCGACGAGCACGAAGCCGCCGAGCAGCAGCGTGCACAGCACGCGGCAGCTCCCCAGATGCCCTCCCTGGCCGCCCATGGACGTGAAGGTACTGCGGTGCGCGGACGCAGGCAAGCATGGACCGGGTCTTGCGGAAAAGTCGCCTCACAGGCCACTGACTGGCAAGGCCCTGTGTGTTCAGCGGGACACGTCGTCTTCGATGGGTGTCTGCTGGCGCGGTCTTCGCATGCGGTAGACGTAGTGCTTCAGCGAGTCGCGAGGATTGTCGGGCTGCAGGTCGCCCTCCGCGATTCGACGAAAGCCGGCGCGCTCGAGGGCGCGCCACGACGCCCGATTGCCAGCGGACACCGGGACGATGACGTCATCGGCACGCGGGTAGAGCGGCCAGCTCCGATCGACGAACGCCGCGATCAAGGCGGCGCCGAGTCCGCGGCCACGCACGTCAGGTTCCCCGATGAGGTAATCGACGCTCAGCGCTCCTGCAGGCACCGCGCACACCGTCGAGAGCTCCTCGACGTACTCGGCGTAGGCGTCGATCGGATAGCGCTGGATCAGGCCGAACGGCCGCTCTGCGACCGCGGCGACGAACACCTCGGTTGCGTCGTGACCATCCAAGCTGGGTCCGAAGTCGCGTTCGATCGCCGCTGCCGAGGTCTCGTGATTCCACCACCGGGCGACGAGGGGCTCCGCCAACCAGCGCGCAACCAACCCGAAGTGACTGCGCTGTAACGGCTCGAACGCGATCAACACCGACACCCGCGCAGCCTAGACCGAGCAGCGACGGCCCGTCGTCGCTCGCTGAGACCCCGATCGACATCTTTCAAACCTATTTGCCCGCCGACAAGCGACCCGTCACGGTTATTTCGGGCGCAGCGCACGTACCAACGACGCCGGCGCGCATCGTGGCACCGGCGGGATGGACGGTTGTCGCCGTGCCCGTGACGAACGTCCTGCACTTGAAGTCCGCCGTCACCGCGCTGCCTGACGCGACGATCATCGGCCGCAGCGAGAACCTGGACGACACGTGCGTCTTTCCCGACTTCCTCGAGGTGCCCGAGGAGCACGGCACGGCCGTCGT
>Ga0136615_10000012_pt1 | contig 68857 bp, 67 predicted proteins | sample AntDrymUQ2882206_2_FD_106647 | JGI IMG/M metagenome (GOLD analysis project Ga0136615, IMG submission 106647) | Polar desert sand microbial communities from Dry Valleys, Antarctica - metaG UQ288 (22.06) | ecosystem: Environmental > Terrestrial > Soil > Desert | place: Antarctica: Dry Valley... | reverse complement strand
CGAGCGGAAGATCCGCAGCGGCACGAGCGGATCCTTCGCCGTCGTCTCGCGCCGGACGAAGGCGCCGACCAGCGCGAGTGAGACCGCGCCCAGACCGAGGGTTTGGGCGGAGACCCAGCCCTGAGCGCCGGCCGGCGAGCAGCAGCAGTCCGCGGTACTCGCCACCGCCCCGCCCGCCTGCGCCGGCTGACGGCTACCGGCGCCGCCGCGTGGACTGTGGTCGGACCGCTCGCGTGCGGCGCCGCGATGCGTCGGCCTGGGCAATGAGGATGACGAGCGCAGCGGCCGGGCTCGGCGTTGCGGGGCAGACGATGGCGCTTCGGGAGGGGGTCTCGACGAAACGTCCATATGCTGGACGGAATGGGGCAAGCCCTCCGCCCAAGTCGGGGCGGCCGCTGACGTATGACCAGGCGGTTCGCGCGCGTCTGATCGCGTTGGCGTGCACGCGTCCGCCCGACACGCCCAAGAGCGTCAGGCGGGAGCGCTGGACGCATCGCGAGCTCACCGACATGGTCGGGATGTCGGAGTCCCAGGCGCACGACATCCTGCGCGCCGCCGACGTGCGTCCGCACCTGACCGAGTACTGGGTCATGAGCGAACCGGGGCCGGACTTCGACGCTCGGCCGCTGAGGTCTGCGGGCTGTACCTCAACCCATCGGCCAACGCGATCGTCGTGTCGGTCGATGAGAAGACGTCGATCGCCGCGCGCGAGCCCGCCAGGCCCGACGTCCTCACCCGGCCCGGCAAGCCCGCCCGGCGCGACAGCGAATACGTGCGCAACGGCACGACGAACCTGTTCGCCGCGCTGCAGGTGCACTCCGGCACGGTCTCGGGGATGGCCGCCCAGACGCGCAACCAGTTTGACTTCATCGCGTTTCTCGATCAGCTCGAAGCCGAGATCCCCGCCGGCGAGCGGGTCATCGCGATCCTCGACAACCTCTCGACGCACAAGACCCCCAACGTGCAGACCTGGCTGGATGAGCACCCACGCTGGCAGATCGTCTTCACGCCCAAGCACGCCTCGTGGCTCAACCAGGTCGAGATCTTCTCGATCCTGACGCGGCGGCTGCTCAAACACGGCGCCGCGCGCACCGCGTTTGGTGTTCGGCGTGACTTCGGCGATCTGCGCGACGTAGCCGAACCCGGTCGGCTTGCCCAGCTTGCCCTTGCGGATCGGTCGGGCGTCGGGATCTGCGAGTGAGATCAGGCGATCGGTGATCTTCTCGCCGCGGACACGCTTGACGATCTGCTCGGCGACCTTCTCGCAGGGATCGGCAAGCTCGTCGAGCTTGGCGGCCGCCCGCAACTTGGCTTGCGCGCCGCGGCCGCGCGCCTTGCGCCTGGCCGTCGCCGCGAGCCGCCGCGCCTCCTTGACCGATCGGGTCAGCAGCTCCCCGGCCTGGCCGGTCAGGTTGAGCACCTCGGCCTTGGCCTCCCCGCTGCGCCGCCGGATCGTGCGGCTGATCGCGCGTAGCCGGCGGCCCATCGACCGTGACCGTCGCGCACCCCGACGCCCGCCCCGCCGATCGCCGCGGCGAGCTTGCGACCCTCCCGCGCCAGCGCCCTGACGCCGTGCGCCGCCAGGCCAGCGTCGGTCGGGTACTTGATGTCGGCCGCGATCACCGTCGAGTCGATCCTGACCGCCCGCGCCCTGAAGCGCTGCTCGCGGACTGCCGAGTCGATCAGGACACGAACGATCTCGTTGACCGTCTCCTCGCCGACCCGACGGGTGAGCTTTCGCACCGTCGACTCGTCGCACACCACTTCGCTCAGAGCGATCCGACAAAAGCGCCGCAAGTCAATCGCGTCCGACACCTCCGCTACCAGCGTTCGATAGCCCCAGCCGGAAGTAGCTAGCTGCTCGCCTCAGCCGTCGGAGAACGCCTCGCGCGCGGCCATCATGTGGTGCTCGCGCAGGCCTTCGAGCTGGCGCTGGGCCCTCGCCTGCAGGCCCGCGATCTGCTCGGCGTCGAGGCGATCGTCGATCGGCGCGATCTGGGCGAGCGAGTCCCACAGGGCGAGCTTGCCCTGCACGCCGGAGCGCAGGCCCTCGAGCTCGAGCACGCGGCTCAGCGGCGAGTTGGGCTTGAGGCGCCCGAGCCGCTCGGCGACCTTCGCCCCCGCCGTCTTGAGCGGCGCCTTGCCGACGCCGAAGCGGCCCATGATGTCCTCGAGCACCTCGACGTCCTGCTCGATCTCCTGCGCCAGGCCGAACAGGAAGTCCTCGTACGGCGTGCCCTGGTTCTCTTCGGCGAGCCGGCGCGCGAGATCGCTGCCCATCTCGGCCCCGGCGCGATGGTCCTGCAGGTAGGTCTCGAGGTACTCGGTCGCAGTGGAGGTCATGGCCCGTGCCTACCCACGGCGCCTGCGCGCTACGCGACGCGTTGGGTCCGCCCGGGCCGGTACGGTGCCGAGCCATGCGCCTGATCGTCGCCCGCTGCGAGGTTCGCTACAGCGGCCGCCTGAACGCCATCCTGCCGGAGGCGCTGCGGCTGCTCATGGTCAAGTCCGACGGCTCGTTCATGGTCCACGCCGACAGCGGCGGCTACAAGCCGAGCAACTGGATGACGGCGCCGACCGTGATCGAGGAGGAGCCCGACCGGATCGTCGTGCGCAAGCGCGCCGGCGCGACCGAGGATCGCCTCGAGATCGACATCGCCGAGATCGTCTCTGACCTCTTCTATGACATGGGCGAGGCCGCGGCACTGGAGAAGGACGGCGTCGAGCGCGACCTGCAGGAGGCGCTCGCCGCGGCGCCGCAGTTCTGCGGCGAGGGGTTTCGCCTCGTGCGCCGCGAGTGGCCGACCGACATCGGCCCCGTGGACCTCATGTGCCGCGACCTGCAGGACGCCTGGATCGCGGTCGAGATCAAGCGCGTCGCCACGATCGACGCCGTCGAGCAGCTGACGCGCTACATCGAACGCATCCGCCTGGATCCAGCGATGGCGTCGTGTCGCGGCATCCTCGCGGCACAGTCGATCAAGCCGCAGGCGCGGGTCCTCGCGGAGGCGCGCGGACTGGCCTGCGTGGAGGTCGATCTGGCCGTCCTGCGCGGCGAGCGCGAGCCCGACCTGACGCTGTTCGCGGCGTAGTTCTTCGGTCCAGACGCGGCGGCCGTGGCGGCGCTGAGGAGGGCCGGAGGCGCCGCGTGGCCACAGCGCCCCAGCTGGCGCCGGGGGCTCAGCGCTGCTCGCCCGACAACGTCGCCAGCAGCGAGCGCGCGCCGCCGCGATCGCGGTGCTCGCAGAGGTAGATCCCCTGCCAGGTGCCGAGCGCCAGGCGCCCGCCGCTGATCGGCAGGCTTAGGAAGGAGCCCATCAGCGCGGCCTTGATGTGCGCGGGCATGTCGTCGGGCCCCTCGAGCGTGTGCGTCCAGGCGAAGTCCTCGGGAACGGCGGCGTTGAACCACGACTCGAAGTCGCGCCGCACGTCGGGCGAGGCGTTCTCGTTGAGGGTCAGCGACGCCGAGGTGTGACGGATGAACAGATGCGCGAGGCCGATCCCGAGCTCGCGCAGTTCCGGTAGCCCGTCCACGACCTCGGAGGTGACGAGGTGCACGCCGCGCGGGCGCGCCTGGAGCGTGATCTCGCGCTGAAACCAGGCCATCGCTGCGGCGCAGGCTAGCGGGACGCGTGCCTGGCGCGTTCGCGGGTAGTGTCACGGCATGTCAATTCCGGAAGGTACGCACACCATTGGACCCAGCAACGGTTCGCTGAAGGTCAAGACCGGCAGGGAAGGCGCGGCCGCGAAGGCGGGGCACAACCTCGTCCTCGGCGTCAACAGCTGGGAGGCGACGGTCGAGGGCGGCGACAGTCCGTCGATCAAGCTCACCGCCGACCCGGGCTCGTTTGAGGTCATCGAGGGCTCCGGCGGGGCGAAGCCACTCGGCGACGGCGACAAGGCGGACATCAAGAAGAGCATCGGCGACAAGGTCCTGGGCTCCGACCAGATCAGCTTCCAGTCCAGCGAGGTGACCGACAGCTCCGCCAAGGGCGATCTCTCGATCGCCGGCAAGAGCACGTCGGTGGACGTCCCGCTGAACGTCAGCGGCGACAAGATCAGCGGCAGCATGACGCTCAGCCAGAAGGATTTCGGCATCAAGCAGTTCAAGGCCCTGATGGGCGCGCTGAAGGTCAGCGACGAGGTCACGGTCGAGTTCGAGGGCAGCCTCTAGCCACGACGTAGGCTTGCGGCGTGCAGCGCCGCAAGCCGCAGTTGTTGTGGGAGCCCGACGACGCGTTCGCGCAGCGCACGCGACTGCGCGAGTACGGCGCATGGCTGGCGGCCCTGCACGGGGTCGCCGCCACGACGTACGACGAGCTGTGGGAGTGGTCCACCGGCGACATCGAGGGCTTCTGGTCCTCGATCGCCGAGTACTTCGACGTGCGCTTCCACGCCGCGCCCGAGGGCGTGCTCGACCGCCGGGAGATGCCGGGCGCGCGCTGGTTTGCGGGCGCGACGCTGTCCTATCCCGAGCACATCTTCCGCGACCGCGACGGCGACGCCGTGGCGATCCGCCACGCCTCCGAGCTGCGCCCGCTGGCGGAGATGACGTGGAGCGAGCTGCGCGCGCTGACCGCCCGCATCCAGGCGGGGCTGCGCGACCTGGGCGTCGGCCGCGGCGACCGCGTCGCGGCGTACATGCCGAACATCCCCGAGACGGTCGCGGCGTTCCTCGCCACCGCGGGGCTCGGCGCGATCTGGTCGAGCTGCTCGCCGGACTTCGGCACGCGCTCGGTGGTCGACCGCTTCGCGCAGATCGAGCCGAAGGTGCTGCTGGCGGTCGACGGCTACCGCTACGGCGGGCGCGACTACGATCGCGCGGCGGTCGTCGAGGAGATCCACGGCGCGGTCGGGGGGACGCTGGTGCGCCTCGGCTACCTCGACGCCGGCGGTTGGCAGGAGGGCTTCCCCGGGCCTGCGGACGCGGCGCTCGAGCTCGCGCCGGTGCCGTTTGACCACCCGCTCTGGGTGCTGTACTCCAGCGGCACGACCGGGCTGCCGAAGGCGATCGTCCACGGCCACGGCGGGATCCTGCTCGAGCAGCTCAAGCACCAGAACCTGCACCTCGACATGCACGCCGGCGACCGCGCCTTCTGGTTTACGACGACGGGCTGGATGATGTGGAACTTCCTCGTCGGCGTGCTGCTGACGCCGGCCTCGATCGTGCTCTACGACGGCAGCCCGGGCGCGCCGACGCTGGACCGGCTGTGGCAGCTCGCCGCCGACGCCCAGATGACCTGCCTGGGGACGAGCGCCGCCTACATCGCAAGCTGCATGAAGGGCGGCGTCAGGCCCGCCGAGGGACGCGATCTGGGCGCGCTGCGCAGCGTCGGCTCGACCGGATCGCCGCTGTCGCCGGAGGGCTTTCGCTGGATCTACGACGAACTCGGGTCCGACACTTGGCTGTTCTCGACGAGCGGCGGGACCGACGTCTGCACGGCGTTCGTCGGCGGCGTGCCGCTGCTGCCCGTCTACGAGGGCGAGCTGCAGGCGCGCTCGCTGGGCTGTGACGTGCAGTCCTTCGACGAGGACGGGCGCCCACTGGTCGGCGAGGTCGGCGAGCTCGTCATCGCGCAGCCGCTGCCCTCGATGCCGCTGTTCTTCTGGGACGACCCCGACGGCGCGCGGCTGCGCGAGGCGTACTTCGAGATGTATCCCGGCATCTGGCGCCACGGCGACTGGATCGAGATCACGCCGCGCGGCACGGCCGTCATCTACGGCCGCAGCGACTCGACGATCAACCGCGGCGGCGTGCGGATGGGAACCAGCGAGATCTACCGCGCGGTGCTGGCGCTCGACGAGATCGTGGACGCCCTGGTGGTGGACGTCGACGGCTGGATGGGGCTGTTCGTCGTCCTGCGGGCCGGCGCCGAGCTCGGCGACGACCTGCGCACGCAGATCGCGCGACGCGTGCGCGCCGACTGCTCGCCGCGCCACGTGCCCGACGACGTCCACGCCGTCGCCGAAGTGCCGCGCACGCTGTCGGGCAAGGTTCTCGAGGTACCGGTCAAGCGGATCCTGTCGGGCGTTTCACCCGAGCGCGCGGCGAGCCGCGACTCGCTCGTCAACCCGGCGGCGCTGGACTGGTTCGTGGCGTTCGCGCGGGAGCGAGACCGCGAACGCGAGCATGACCGCGGGGCCGAGCGCACGTGAGCCGCAGCCGGGCCAAGAAGAAGCAGCACCGGCGCTCACGCGCCGGCGCGGGCGGCGGGGCGGGCGCGAACGCGCAGGAGCGCGCCGCGGCGCGGGCGCAGGAGCGCGCTCCGCGCCCGGACGCGGTCTGGGCCCCGTTTCCGCTCACCGAGATCGGCATGGCCGTCGGGCTCGCGCTCTTCGCGCTCGGCTTCGTGTCCGGCGCCGTCGAGCTCTTGCTGGCCGGCGTCGGTGTGCTCGTCGTCGTCGTCGCCGAGCTGTGCCTGCGCGAGCACTTCGCCGGCTTTCGCTCCCACAGCCTGCTGCTCGGGCTGCTGCCGGTCAGCGCCGTCCACCTCGGCGTCGTCTACGCCGGCGCCGTCACCTGGCGCGGCCCGCTCGCGGTGGCGCTCGACCTCCTGCTCGCGGGGGCGCTGGCATGGTGGTTGCAGCGGCGCTACCTGACCGCACGGGGCGAGGCGCAGATCGAGCGCTGACCGTCGACCGAGCGCCCTCGTGGGCCGGCCCGCCGATCAGCGCTCGCCGGGCGCCTTGACCGGATACAGCGAGACGGGGATCGACAGGTCCAGCGCCGTCTCCACGATCCGCGACTGCTCGGCGACGTGGGCGGCCGGGTAGCCCTCGCCCGGGCTGGCGCGCTCGGGACGGCCGATGTAGCCGAACTTCAGCTCCTCGGGCAGGATCTGCATGAGGCGCGGGAACATGTGCGCGCGGGCGCCCATGTTGCGCGGCTCCTCCTGCACCCAGACGACCTCGCGCAGGTTGGGGTAGCTCTGGATCAGCTCGAGGATCTGCGCCTGCGGGAACGGATAGAGCAGCTCGACCCGGCCGATCGCGACGCCCTCGACCTCCTGGCGCCGCGGGTGTCCGACGAGGTCGTAGTAGATCTTGCCCGTGCAGAGGACGAGCCGCCTGACGTCCTCGACGGGCACCCTCGGCTCGCCGAGGACCGGGAAGAACCTCGTCTCGCTCAGATGCTCGATGCGGTTGGTCGCCTGCGGCAGGCGCAGCAGCGACTTCGGCGTCATGAGGATCAGCGGGCGCTGCTTGGCGATCCGCGCCTGGCGGCGGATGAGGTGGAAGTACTGCGCCGGCGTCGTGACGTTTGCGACGCGCATGTTGCCCTCCGACGCCAGCGTGAGGAAGCGCTCCAGGCGCGCGCTGGAGTGCTCGGGGCCCGAGCCCTCGTAGCCGTGCGGTAGCAGCAGCACCAGGCGCGAGGTCTGCCCCCACTTCGCCAGGCCGCTGGCGATGAACTGGTCGACGATGACCTGCGCTGCGTTGACGAAGTCGCCGAACTGCGCCTCCCACAGCACGAGCGTCTCGGGCGCCTCCTGGGAGTATCCATATTCGAAACCAAGGCAGGCGACCTCCGACAGCGGCGAGTTGTGCAGCTCAAACGGCGCCAGCGCGCCCGGCAGCGACTGGATCGGGCAGATCGTCTGCCCGGTCTTGGCGTCGTGCAGCACCATGTGGCGCTGGGAGAACGTGCCGCGCTCGACGTCCTGGCCGGTCAGGCGGATCGGCGTGCCCTCGGTCAGCAGCGACGCGAACGCCAGCGACTCGGCGTGGGACCAGTCGATCCCGCCCTCCGGCCCGATCGCCTCGCGGCGGCGGTCGAGCTGCTTGACGAGCTTCGGGTGCACGGTGAAGCCCTCCGGGATGCGCAGCAGCTCGTCGTTGAGGGTCTGCAGGCGCTGTGCGCTGACGGCGGTCTTGACGTCCGGCGAGGGCGTGCGATCCAGGGTGTACTCGCCCGTCGGCTGCTCGACCTCGCCGACCTCGGCCGCGTGCCTGATCTGCGCCTTGAGCTGCTGGTGCAGGCGCGTGAGCTCGTCCCAGGCTTCGTTCTTCTCACGCTCGACGTCGAGCTTGGTGACGACGCCCTGGGCCACGAGCTGCTCGGCCCAGAGGTCGGCGACGCGCTTGTGGCGACGGATGCGCGCGTACTGCTCGGGCTGCGTGTAGGCGGGCTCGTCAGCCTCGTTGTGGCCGAAGCGGCGGTAGCCGATGAGGTCGATCACGACGTCGTGGCCGAACTCGCGGCGGAACGCCCACGCCAACCGCACGGCCGAGACGCAGGCCGCGACGTCGTCGGCGTTGACGTGGATGATCGGCACGTCGAAGCCCTTCGCGATGTCCGAGGCCCAGCGCGTCGAGCGGGCGTCGTCGGGATCTGTCGTGAAGCCGACCTGGTTGTTCTGGATGAGGTGCAGCGTCCCACCCACGGCGTAGCCATCCAACCCCTGCAGGTTGAGCGTCTCGGGCACGACACCCTGAGCCGGCATGGCGGCGTCGCCGTGCAGGACGATCGGCACGGCCGAGTCGACGTCGCGGTGCGCGTGCGGGCCCATCCGCGTGGTCTGCGCCGCGCGCGTCGCGCCGGTCACGACCGGGCCGACGAACTCCAGGTGCGACGGGTTGGACTCGAGGTTGACGAGGATCGACGAGCCGTCGGGCAGCTGGTAGGAGCCCTGCGCGCCATGGTGGTACTTCACGTCGCCGGTGCCGCCCTGCGGGATCGTCGTGACGGCCTCGAGCGTCGAGGCGCCCTCGAACTCGGCAAAGATCGTGTCGTACGGGCGGCCGAGGTTGTGCGCCAGGACGTTGAGCCGGCCGCGATGGGCCATGCCGAGCACGACCTCGCGACCGCCGTGCGCCGCGCAGAGCTGGATCAACTCGTCGAGCATCGGCACGGTCATGTCCAGGCCCTCGATCGAGAACTGCTTCTGGCCGAGGTAGGCCTTGTGCATGAAGCGCTCGAGCGCGTCGACCTCGATCAGTCGCTTGAGCAGCGCCGTCTGCTCGTCGTTGCTCAGCGGGGGGCGGAACTCGCCGGACTCGATCTTCGCCCGCAGCCACGTGCGCTGACGATGCGAGGCGATGTGCTCGATCTCGTAGGCGATCGTGCCGCAGTAGGTCTGACGCAGGTGCGGCAGCGCGTCGGCGAGCGTCGCGCCGGGGACGTGCATGCGCAGGATCTTGGCCGGGATCTGGGCCATGATCTCGGGCGTCAGGCCGAGCGGCTCGGGGTGCAGGGCGGGATCGCCCTCGGGCTCGCGGCCGAGCGGGTCCAGGCGCGCCGCGAGGTGGCCGTGGGTGCGATGGGCCTTCAGGAGCGACACCGCCGCCTGGACGGCCCGCAACAGCTCCTCGACATCGGGTGAGTCGGCCGTCGCTTCGGCGGGCGCGCCCGCGGGCGCCGCCGTGGCGGCGGGCTCGGCGGAGTCGCGCGCGGCGACGGCGGCCGCCACCGGCGCAGGCGGCGCGGGCAGCGGTCCCGGCGCGCTGCCGAGCTGGGCGAACAGCTCGTCGTAGAAGCCATGCTCGCCCTGCAGGTACTCCTCGACGAGCTTCAGGAAGCGGCCGGACTCCGCGCCCTGGATGACGCGGTGGTCGTAGGTCGAGGTCATCGACATGACCTTCTCGGCACCGATCATCTGGCCGACGGCGCCGAGGCCGGCCGGGTAGCCGATCGCGCCCGTCGCGACAATCGTGCCCTGCCCGGGCATGAGCCGCGGGACGGAGGCGACGGTGCCGATGCCGCCGGGGTTCGTCAGCGAGACGTTCGCGCCGACCAGGTCGTCGGCGGTCAGCGCGTTCTCGCGGGCGCGGGCGATGAGGTTGCCGAACGCGTCGAGGAACTCCGGGAACGCCTTGCGCCCCGCGTCGCGGATGACCGGCACCATCAGCGTGCGGCTGCCGTCCTTCTTCTCGACGTCGACGGCGATGCCGAGGTTCACGGCGCCGTCGTCGATGCGGTGTGGCTTGCCCTCGATGAGCGCGAAGTGGTGCGCCATGACCGGCATCTGCTCGGTCGCCGCGCGCGCGATGGCGTAGGCGATGAGGTGCGTGAAGGAGATCTTGTGGCCGGCGCTCTTGAGCTCCTTGCGGCGCGCGTCCATCACGGTGACGGTCATCGTGCGGAAGGACGTCGCGGTCGGGATCTCGCGCGACTGGTCCATGTAGCGCGCGAGCATCGCCGCGCCGCCCTTGAGCTCGGTGGCGCCGGCGGGCTTGGCGGCTGGAGGTGCGGCGGGGGCGGGGGCCGTCTTCGCAGCCAGCACATCGGCCTTCGTGACGCGCCCGGCCGGGCCGCTGCCTGCGACGGCGGAGAGGTCGACGCCCTCGATGGCGGCGACGCGGCGGGCGACCGGCGAGGCGTGGCGGCCGTTGGCGTCGACAGCAGGGGCGGCCGGGGGCGTCGAGGGGGCCGCCGGGGCGGGCGCTTCGGCGGTGGCGGCCGGTGCGGGCCGCCCGGCGGACGCGCCGTTGCCGCTGCCGGGCGCCATGCGCGCGATGACGTGGCCGACGGCGACGGTCTCGCCCTCGGCGGCGAGGATCTCGGTGATCGTGCCCGCGACGGGCGCGGGCAGCTCCATGTCCACCTTGTCGGTCGACAGCTCGACGACGGTCTGGCCCTCCTCGACGACGTCGCCGACCTGCACGGTCCACTCGAGGATCGTGCCCTCCTGGACGGACTCCCCGCCGGCGGGCGTGACGATGTCGACGACGGTGGTGTCGGCTGGCGACATTCCCCCGTCTTCGGCTGCGGGCGGCTGGCCTTCAGCCGTGGCCCCGGTGGAGGTGGCCACGGGCGCGCTGCCGTTGGTGGCGATCTCGGCGAGCAGGGTGCCGACCGCGACGGTCTCGCCCTCGGCGGCGTAGATCTTGACGAGCGTGCCCGATACGGGCGCCGGAACCTCCGCGTCAACCTTGTCGGTCGACACGTCGACGAGCGTTTCGTCGGCCTCGACGGGCTCGCCCTCCTGCTTGTGCCACTCCAGGACGGTGCCCTCGCGGACCGACTCGCCCATCGCCGGGAGCGTCACCTGAACTTTTGTGTTCACCGCCATCCGTAGGTCCACTGTAGAAGGTCTCAGGGGTTCCCCGGGTCAGCCATTTCGGATCCATCCCGCGGGCGCGCGGATACCCTTGCACAGCAGCGAAATTACGGCTACTGGTGTGGTCCCGGCACGCCGACCGCCGGGCTGACCTCGCGCGGGCCGTCGCCATCGCGCCGCTCGCGGCCGCCCGCGCGCGACTGGCGCACGAACTCCAGGGAGCCGACGAACGGGCCGATCCCGCCGAGCACCGCGACGGCGACCGCGAGCCGCAGGTCGATGACGCGCAGGCGCAGCGCGACGAGGCAGGCCAGCGACATCGCGATCCAGCCGATGCCGTGCGCCATCCCGAAGATCGCCTCCCACCGGGCGAGTCCCGGCACGAGCCAGACGACGAGCAGCACGCTGTAGACGGCCGAATGGGTGAAGGAGGCCCACTTGAGGCGCTCGAAGCTGAGCAGGCGCGTCATCCGCCGTGGGCCACCAGCAGCCTCGCCATGCGCCGCAGCGGCTCGTCGGCCTCCGCCGGCCAGTCGGCGACGTCGGCGGGCCACCAGGCATACGCGTCGTGCTCGTCGTCCATCTCGACCTCGGCGCCATCGGCCAGCCAGGCGAGGCCGACCACCATCACGAGCTGGTGGGGCAGGCACACGAGCGCCTCGACGGTCAGCCGCTCGGGCTGTACGGCCCACTCCTCGTCGAGCTCGCGAGCGAGCGTGTTGGCGGGGCTCTCGCCGATGTCGACGGCGCCGCCCGCGCCGAGCGCCCAGCGCCCGGCCCAGGAGGACAGCCAGGACGCGCGCCGGCCTGCGAGCCAGCGTCCGTCCGCGGCGCGCGTCACGGTGAGCGCGGCCATCGAGTGCGAGGCGTCGCCGTCGACGAGCCGCAGGGCCCAGCGCACCGGCTGCAGCTCGAGCAGCAGCTCGTCGCCCTGCTCGGCATGCGCGACGAGCCGCCCCGACAGCCCGTCGTGGCTCGGCGAGCCGCGCTCGCGCAGCGCGGCGATCGCGGCATCCGCGGCCTCGGCCTTGTCCTCGGGCGGCTCGTAGTGCTGTGCGTGCCAGCGCGCACGCACCTGCTCGACCGGCCAGTGGCCGCGAGCGAGGATGGCGGGCTGCTGCATGTCACCACGATAGTTCGCGCTCGCCGTCGCCGACCACACCGCGCCGCGGTCAGCCCGTGGCGAGCGGCGCGGGCTCGGTCAGCCCGAGCACGAGATCCGCAGCCGCCGGCAGGCGCCGCCGATGATCGTGCTCGCCGGCGGGCCGGCGAGCGCGAGGCCGTGAAGATGACTACGCGTCCAGGCATGACGCGGGACTATCGTCGCGCAGATGCGCAGGCGCAAGCACTGGGGCTGGGGCTACGAGGACGAGGCCTGGTCCGCGAAGCAGCTGCGGGCCGCCGCGCCGGGGCTCGAGGAGCACCTGCGGATCGCCGGCGACGGCGTCGTGCACGAGCCGGTCGCGCTGGAGGACGCGGTGCTGCCGGCGCCGCGCGTCGCATCGCCGGACGCGCTCGCCGCGATCTGCGCGAGCGACGCGTACGCGCGCACGTCGCACGCGTGGGGCACGTCGTACTGCGACGTCGTGCGGGGCTTCCACGGGCAGTTTGACCACCCGCCGGATGTCGTCGCGCGGCCACGCGGTGAGCGCGACGTGGAGGCGGTGCTGGAATGGGCGGCAGGCGCGAACGTCGCGGTCGTGCCTTACGGCGGCGGGACGAGTGTCAGCGGCGGCGTGACCTGCGACGTGCCGGCGCGCTTCGACGGCGTCGTGTCGCTCGACCTCGCTGCGATGGACCGCGTGCTGCAGATCGACGACGTCTCGCGCGCCGCGCTGATCCAGGCCGGCGCGGTCGGGCCGGTACTCGAGAGCCAGCTGCGCGCGCTGGACCTGACGCTGCGCTTCTACCCGCAGTCCTTCGAGCTGTCCACGCTCGGCGGCTGGATCGCGACGCGCGCGGGCGGGCACTTCGCGACCGTCGAGACGCACATCGACGACCTCGTCGAGTCCGTGCGCGCGATCACGCCGAGCGGGGCATGGGAGTCGCGGCGGCTACCCGGCTCAGGCGCGGGCGTCTCGCCGGACCGGATGCTGCTCGGATCGGAGGGGATCCTCGGCGTGCTGACCGAGGCCTGGGTGCGGGTACGCCCGCGGCCGCGGGCACAGTCGCTGGCGGCCGTGCGCTTCACCTCGTTCACCGACGGGATTGAGGCGCTGCGCGCGATCGCACAGTCCGGGCTGCGGCCCTCCAACTGCCGCCTGATCGACGCCGAGGAGGCGCGCATGACGGGCGCCGCCGACGGAACCGCCGCCCTGCTCGTGCTCGGCTTCGAAGGCGCATCGGAGGCGATCGTCCCCGTCGGCGAGCTGCTCGACCGCGGGCTGCACATCTGCGCCGAGACGGGCGGCGAGTGGGACGAGCGCGCCGTCCGGCGTCCGCGCTTCGCCGGCGACCCATCGGGCCGCGGCGACGCCGTCGGCGCCTGGCGCGCCGCGTTCTTCCGGGCGCCCTACCTGCGCGATGCGTTTGTCGCGATGGGGATCCTCACGGAGACGTTCGAGACGGCGATCACGTGGGAGCGCTTCGCGGCCCTGCACGCGGCGGTGACGGCCGCCGCGAGCGAGGCGATCGGCCCGGCGGGACGGATCACGTGTCGCATCTCGCACGTCTATCCCGACGGGCCGGCGCCGTACTTCACCGTGCTGGCACCCGCGCGGCGCGGCGACGAGGTCGCGCAGTGGGCGCAGATCAAGGACCTCGTCAGCGCGGCGCTGCTCGCGGCGGGCGGCACGATCACCCACCACCATGCCGTCGGCCGCGACCACCGGCCCTGGTATGACCGCCAGCGCCCGGAGCCGTTCGCGGCGGCGCTCGCGGCCGCCAAGCGCGCCGTCGATCCCGCCGGCGTGCTGAACCCCGGCGTCTTGATCGACGCGTGATCCGCGCTACCGTTTAACCCGTCATGTCGACGCCAATCGAGAAGGTCGCCGCCAACCTGCGCGCGTTTGCGATCGCGCTGAACGCGCACGACCGCGAGAACCCGACGCACACCGCGCACGGGATCGGGCTGGCGCACTTCGACATGGAGCGGCTCGGCTTCGAGGAGGGCGAGGAGGTTCTGCCGGGGATCACGATCCACGTCGACGGCGGCGTGACCGGCAACTTCCGCGTGCTCTGCGACGGCGACCACCTCGAGGAGGAGGAAGCCGAGGAGGCCGAGGTCGTCGACGCGGTCGCCTCCGAGACGCGGATGATCCCGGTGGGCTCGCCGCCCGCCGAGGACGAGCGCTGAACGAGCCTCGCAGCAGCAGAGTTCCAAGCGCCGGCCGGCCGGGTCAGGCACCGAGGTCGTTGCTGATGCCCTCGCCCGAGAAGCACACGAGGCCGGCGATCTTCATCGCCTCGGCGCGCGGCAGCTCGTAGCTGTGCACCGCGTCGTGGAACGTCTCGCCGCCCGCGTGGAGGTGCCACCAGATCGCCTCGCCGATGTACGGGTCAGACGTGGTCTTGTCGCTCGGGCGCAGGTGGCCGGCCCGCACGTCGCCGCGCGCGACGTAGGCGCGTACCGGCATGCTCGTCTCGAAGACGAGCGTCGGGCGCTGCGAGCGCGCGATCACCTCGCCGCCCGCCGTGACGGTGAGCGGCCGCGAGCTGACGTGCGCGTCGACGCGGTGATACGGGTCGCGCAGCCCGCCGTCGTCAACCGGCTCGTCCTCGACGAGCCAGCGGTCGACGCGGTCGAAGTACAGCGACGCGAAGCCGCGCAGCCAGCTCGCCTCCGGCAGCGGTTCCTCGTACGCCCAGACGGCATCGGCGCGCACGTCGTCGCCGGCGCGCAGCGACCAGTACGATGCCTCGCCCTTGAACGGGCAGTGGCTCGTGGTCTGGCTGCGCTGCAGCAGCGTCTCGTCGACGTCGGCGAGCGGGACGTAGACGACCGGCCGGATGCCGGTCTCGTGCAGCAGGTGCGCGCCGGTGGTGTCGAGCACGGCGGTGTCGCCCACGAACGCGCGCAACCGGCGCGGATCGGCCTCGAAGAGGATCCGGTGCGCGGGCGCCTGGATCGTGTAGTTCGAGCTCGCCGGACCGCCGCCGAGCGGCCCGCGCCCCTGGGTCAGGCTCATCGCGACGTCCTCTCCTCAGATCCGGTGGCGGCGGCCGCAACGGTCATGCCGGCGCCACCTCCAGCTGCCGTCCGAACGCTCGCTCGACAAGGTCCACCTCGCGCTGCGCTGCCCAGCGCTCGACGGCAGCGGCGCCGTCGGCCTCAAGCTCGAGGCGGATCGTCCCGTTGTCGGCCGCGACGTGCGCCGCGCGGACGCTCTGGTCGCGGCTGCGCTCGAGATCCTCGGCGAGGCGCAGCATCAGCGCGAGGCGGTTGAGGCGGTCGCCGTCGCCGTCCAGCATGACCGGGGCCAGTTCGGCGAACTCGGGCATTCCCTTGCGGTGATAGCGCGCGGCCTGCGCGATGAGCGCCACCTCGCGCGGCTCGAAGCCCGGCAGGCCGGCGTTGAGGATGAGATAGCGCGAGTGCTTGTGGTGGTCGTCGTAATCGACCGACATGCCGATGTCGTGCAGGGTGCAGGCGCAGAACAGCAGCTCGCGCTCCCAGCGGTCGCCGGGGTGCAGGCCCTGCTCGGCGAGCTCGTCGAAGAGGCCGAGCGCGAGGCGCGCGACGTGCTCGGTGTGAGCCGGATCGACGTTGTAGCGCGCCGCGAGGTTGACGACGCTCGAACGGCGCACATCGTCGAACAGCGGCGGGTCACCGTCGAGGTAGGAATGAAAGAAGATCCCCTCGCGCAGGCCGGCCTCGGTGACCTCGATCGCCTCGAACTCGCCGTGCTCCAGCACGGAGTCGACGACGAGCGCCCCCGCGAGGATGAGGTCCGCGCGGGCGTACTTGATGCCCTTGACCGAGCCGCGGTCGGCCGCCTTCATGGCCTGCAGGCGGTCGATCAGGTCGTCGAGCGCGTCGCGCGTGATCGCGAAGCCCTGCACGCCGTTGGACGGCATGCTGGCCTCGGCCTGCGCAGCGGCGGCGAGGTTGCGCATCGTGCCGCCGATCCCAACGATCCGCCGGCCGCTGCCCGGCAGCCACGCGGCCTCGTCTGCGAGCAGCGCGGCGACGTGCGCGCGCAGCGCCTTGCGCGCCTTCTTCGGCGGCGGGTCGTCGTCGGCGAAAAAGTGCTCGGTCATGCGCACGGCGCCCAGCGGCCACGAGCCGAGCCGGCCCGGATGGCGGCTGAGGACCTCGACGAGCTGCAGCGAGCCGCCGCCGAGGTCGAGCACCGCGCCGTCGGTGAGCGTCGTCGAGTTGACCGCGGCCAGGTAGCCGAACCTCGCCTCCTCCTCGCGGCTGAGGACCTGCACCGAGAGGCCGGTCTCGCGGTGGACGCGATCGAGGAAGACCGGCTGGTTGGCGGCGTCGCGGATCGCGCTCGTCGCGACGGCCTTGATGTCGCCGGCGCCGATGCCGCTGGCGGCGCAGAAGTGACCGAACACCCCGGCGGCCTCGAGGCCGCGCTGCATCGGTTTGCTGCCCAGCTCGCCGGTGGCATCGAGCCCCTCGCCGATGCGCACCGCGAGATAGATCTCGTCGGTGCGCTTCCACCAGCCGTCGGCGGCCGTGAAGACGACGAGCCGAAACGAGTTCGAGCCCATGTCGATGACCGCGGTCCGATGCTCTCCCACGGCTACGGGTGCTCAGCTCGTCGCGGCAGCGGTCATTGGTTGCAGCTTAGACGTGGGGTTGGTCGGCCCGTGGGCGCGGACGTTCGCGGCGGGGGCAGGCCGCCCCCACGTCCACGGGTCGAACGCTTCACCGCACGCGTGAACAACTCGACCCGTCCCCCAACGCCAACGGCCACCCCAAGCGCCGCAGCCGCTCGCCGGGGGCGAACCTTCCGCCTTCGGCGACTTGTTCATTTGATGGCACGACAACTCGACCAGCCCCGGGCTGACGTCCTCATCGCTGAGCTCGCGGCTCGCCAGCACGGCGTCGTGAGCTGGCAGCAGCTGCTCGACGCCGGCTTCGGACGTGGCGCGATCGCGCATCGCGTGCGCAGTGGGCTGCTGCACCGCGTGCATCGCGGCGTGTTCTGCGTCGGTTACGAGCCGGTCACGCGCGAGGCGCGGTGGATGGCGGCCGTGCTGGCCTACGGAGCACGCGCCGCCCTCAGCCACACGAGCGCGTTCGCGCACTGGGACCTGCGGGGCTCCGCTGATCGCAAGATCGACATCACGGTCGCGACCCGCAACGGCCTCGTGGTACGCGACGGCGTTCGCCTGCGTCGCTGCGCCACGATCACGACCGAGGAGCTCACCGTCCACCGCGCCATCCGCGTCACCACGGTCGCCCGCACGCTGCTCGACGGCGCCGCGATCCTCACGCCCGCCGGCCTCGCCCGCACGGTCGAGCGCGCGGAGATCCTCGGGCTGTTCGACCTCACCGCGGTCGAGCACACGCTCGATCTGCATCCCACCCATCCCGGGGCCGCCCGCCTCGCCGCGGCGATCGATGTCTTCCGAGAGGGCGAGATCACGCGCAGCGAGCTCGAGGTCCGGTTCCTCGGGCTGTGCGACGCCCGCGGCCTGCCGCGCCCGCTCGTCAACCACGTCGTCGCAGGCGAGGAGGTCGACTTCGCCTGGCCCGAGCAGCGCCTGCTCATCGAGACCGACGGCCGCAAGACGCACCTCACGCGGCCGGCGTTCGAGCGCGACCGCGCCAAGGACGCCGCCCTCACCGTCGCCGGATACCGCGTCGTGCGCTTCACCTACCGCCAGGTCGTGCACGACCCCGGGGCCGTCGGCACGACGCTGACATCCCTCCTGCCTCAGCTGCGCTCGATCAGCTCGATCCGGTACTCGTCCGGATCGCGCACGAAGCACAGCAGCGAGCCGCCCTCGCGCACGCGGTAGGGCGGCTTCTCGGGCTCGATGCCCTGCTCGGCGAGCCGGCTGAGCGTCTCCTCCATGTCCGGGACGGTCACCGCGATGTGGTTGTAGCCGGTCCCGTGGGTGTACTCCGAGACGCCGTGGTTGTAGGTCAGCTCGAGCCGATCGCCGTCACCGGGCAGGCCCATGAAGACGTTGATCGCCTCGTCGCGGATCGGCTTGCGACCGCGCTCCTCGAAGCCGAGCGCCTCGTAGAACGCGACGGAGCGATCGATGTCGCCGATCCGGTAGCACGTGTGGATCAGTTCCATCTCGGCACCTGGAGGTCCGAATCCGAACGGCCCTGCGGGCCGGGCGTACGGGGGCCGAGCCCCCTCGTAATGCGCTGCTTTGCGGCCATAGACCACACAGTACCCTGAGCCTCATGCTGATCGAACGCTCCATGTCTGACGGCTTTCTGACGAACACGTACCTCGTCGCAGACGCTCCCGGCGGCCCTGGATTCCTCGTCGACGCAGGCGGTCCGATGGGGCCGCTGTTCACCGCGGCCGAGCAGCACGACATCGACGTCACCCATCTGCTGCTGACCCATCACCACCACGATCACGTCTGCGCGCGACGAGGTGCAGCGGCACTATCCGCAGATCGTCGTGCTCGGTCACCCCGACGAGCCGATGGAGGCCGAGCCCTTCGAGCCGCTGCAGATCGGCGGGCTGCCGGTCGACGCCGTCCACACCCCCGGCCACACGAAGGGGATGCTGAACTTCACGGTCCCCGGTCACGTGTTCACCGGCGACACGCTGTTCAAGAGCTCGATCGGCGGCGTGCGCGCGCCCGGCAGCACGTCCTACGCGGACATCAAGTCCTCGATCATGGACACGCTCATGGGCCTGGACCACGCGACCGAGGTCCACCCCGGCCACACCGACCCGACGACGATCGGCGACGAGTGGGAGCACAACGCCTTCATCCGCGTCTGGCGCGGCCTGGATCCCGAGGGCGACGCGCAGGTGACGGTGCAGGGCGAGCCCGCGACGCTCGTCGTGTGGGGCGACGACTACGACGGCGGGCACAAGGCCTGGGTGCGCTGGGCCGACGGCCGCGACGACATCGTCCCCGGCTCGCAGGTCAAGCGCAGCAGGACGTAGTGGACCAGCTCGCCCACCCACCGCCGGCCGACGGGACGACCATCTAGTGGCCAAGAAGGACGCCATCCCGACGTCTCGCATCAGTCGCTCGTCGAAGGTCGGACGGCTCGCGGCGTCGCAGGCGGCCAAGCAGATGGGCACGCGCGCGACGAACGTCGCACGCGGTGACGAGGGCCGCGAGAAGGCGCTCGCCAAGCGCCAGCTCGAGACCGCCGAGCAGATCGTCGCCGCGCTGGGGACGATGAAGGGCGCCGCGATGAAGCTCGGCCAGGTCATGTCGTTCCTCGACGTCGGCCTCGTCCCGGAGGAGTACCGCGAGGAGTTCCAGGCCAAGCTCGCCGAGCTGCGCGACGCCGCGCCGAAGGTCGCCTACAAGGACATGAAGAAGGTCATCGAGGGCGAGTACGAGGAGTCGCTGGAGACGGTCTTTCAGACATTCGACCCGGTGCCGATCGCAGCCGCCTCGATCGGCCAGGTCTACAAGGCGCGCCTGCACGACGGGCGCGACGTGGCGGTCAAGGTCCAGTACCCGGGGGTCGCGCAGGCCGTCCGCGCCGACATGCAGAACCTCGGGATCATCCTGAGGCTCATGAAGATGGTCGCGCCGGGCCTGGACCCCAAGGCGATGGGCGAGGAGATCCGCTCCCGGATCGACGAGGAGCTCGACTACGAGCTCGAGGCGCAGAACCAGCGCACGCTCGCGCGTATCTTCCGCGGCCACCCGTTCATCGTCGTGCCAGAGGTCATCACGAAGCTCTCGCACGAGAAGGTGATCGTCACCGAGTTCGTCTCCGGCCGCGGCTTCGAGGAGCTCAAGCAGCTGCCCCAGGAGCAGCGCGACCGTCTCGGCGAGATCGTCTACCGCTTCTACTTCGGCTGCATGTACCGCCACCACCAGTTCTCCGGGGACCCGCACCCCGGCAACTCCCTGCTGCTCGACGACGGTCGCATGGCGTTCCTGGACTTCGGCCTGTTCAAGCGCATCCCGCCCACGATCGCCGAGTTCGAGCTGCAGATCCAGCGGCTCGCGGCGACCGGGGACGGCAAGGCGCTGATCGACCACCTGCACCAGGGTGGCTTCATCGCCAAGCCGGAGTACTACACGCCGGACGGCATCCTCGCCCAGGTGCACGACATGACGTGGTGGTACCTCACCGACGAGGAGGTCGCGCTCACGCCCGAGATCGCGACCGAGGTGATGATCGAGATGTCCGACCCGCGCTCGTCGCACTTCTCGAAGATGCGCCACGAGACGCTGCCGCCCGACCATCTCTTCGGCCGCCGGCTGGAGATGCTCACGCTCGCCGTCATGAGCCAACTGCGGGCGCGCGGCAACTGGCACCGGATCGCGCGCGAGTGGATCTACGGCGACGAACCGGTGACCGAGCTCGGCCGCCAGGAGGCCGAGTTCTACGCGGCCCATCCGCCCGCGGCGGTGCTGCGCGGCGCCGCGTGACCCGTGGCGCAGCGCTGCTGCGCGTCGCCTCGCTGGCGGCCGCCGTCGCGATCGTCTTCGTGTTCGTCGCGTCAACCACGCCGCCGGGCTGTCACGGCCTGACGGCCTACACCTCCTGGACCTGAAACAGCGACGTCGAGCCGGGCACCCCGCTCGGCAGGCCCGCCGTGACCGCGACCCGCTGGCCGGCCTGCAGCCAGCCGAGCTCGACGACGCGCCGGCAGGCGTCGAGCATGAGCTCCTCGGTGACCCTGTGCTTGCGCAGGTGCGCCGCGCGCACGCCCCACATCAGGCCGCAGCGGCGCACGGTCTCGCGACCGGGCGACAGCGCGTAGATCGGCACCGTCGGGCGGTGCGCGGAGACCAGGCGCGCCGAGCGGCCCGACAGCGTCGGCACGACGATCGCGTCGAGCTCGAGCTCGCGCGCGGCCATGCAAACCGCGTAGGCGACGGTGTAGGAGGGGTCGCGCGCGTCGCGGTGCACGCGTTGCTCGTTCCAGCGCCGGTACGGCGCCGCCGTCTCGGTCGATGTCGCGATCGCGGACATCATCGCGATCGTCTCCACGGGGTAGGCGCCGACGGCCGTCTCCTGCGAGAGCATGACCGCGTCGGTGCCGTCGAGGATCGCGTTGGCGACGTCGGCGACCTCGGCCCGTGTCGGGCGCGTCGAGGCGACCATCGAGTCGAGCATCTGCGTCGCGGTGATCGACGGCCGCGCGAGCCGGCCCGCACAGGCGAGCAGCTGCTTCTGGACGATCGGGACCGTCTCGATCGGCAGCTCGATGCCGAGGTCGCCGCGCGCGACCATGACGCAGTCGGCGGCGCGGATGATCTCCTCCGCGCGCGCGACGGCCTGCGGCTTCTCGATCTTCGCGATCAGCGGCAGGCGCGTGTGCTCGCGCAGGAACGCGATGTCCTCCGGGCCCCGCACGAACGACAGCGCGACGAGGTCGACGCCGATCTTCTCGCCGACGGCAAGGTGCGCAAGATCCTCCTGGGGCACCGTCCGAAGCTGGTCCAGCGGGCCGGGGATGTTCAGCCCCTGGCGCGAGGCGACCGCGCCGCCGATCTCGACCTCGGCGACGATCTGCATCGCGTCCTCGTCGACCGCCGTGACGCGCAGGCGCACGGCGCCGTCGGCGAGGTACATGACGTCGTGTGGATGCATCGCGCCGATCAGCTCGGGGCGGGCGACGAGCATCCGCTTCGCCGTCCCGAGCCCCTCGTCGGCACAGCAGAACACGACCTTGTCGCCGGGCTTGAGCTCGGCGATGTCGTCGACGAGCGGCCCGATCCGCAGCTTGGGCCCCGGCAGGTCCTGCAGCACCGCGACCGGGCGGCCGGCCCGGCCCGCCGCCTCGCGCACGCGCCGGGCGGTGTCGGCGTGCTCCTCCGCGCTGCCGTGCGAGAAGTTCAGGCGGGCGACATCCATCCCCGCCGCCACCATCCGCACGAGCGTCTCCGGGTCGCGCGAGGCCGGGCCGATCGTGGCGACGATCTTCGTGTGGCGCTGCACGGCCATCACGGTACTCAGCTGACCGGGTGGTGCTTGTGAGCGCGTGGCGGGAGATGTGGTCGTCCCCGTGAGTACGTGCCATGTCCTGGCGTGCGTACTTGCGCAGGCGTCCACTACCGTCGGACGCGCCGATGCCGACCGATGACGAGATCCTCGCCGCCGTGCGCGCGATCCCGCGCGGCCACGTCACGACCTACGGCGATCTCAGCCCCGGTGCGCCGCGCCGCGCCGGCGCCGTGCTCGCCGTCAACGCCGACCCCGCCCTGCCATGGCAGCGCGTCGTGCGCGCGGACGGCTCGCTGGCCAAGGGCGAGCGCCAGCGGCAGCGACTGGAGGCCGAGGACGTCCCGTTTCGCGGCGCGCGCGTGGACATGCGCGCGGCCTGGGTGCCGGTCCCGCGGACGCGTGTACTGGACTAGCGAACGAGCTTGATGCGCTGGAACTCGAGGCGGTAGGCCGCGTTGAGCGCCTTGGCCGCGTCGTCGCCGACCGGGATCGCGACGTAGAAGCGGCGCGCGCGGCGCCCGCGGTTGGTGACCTTCACGCTGTCGGTCCGCTTCGTGCCGCGCCGCGAGCGGGTCACGATCTTCGAGTTGTCCGAAACCGACCTGGCGGTCGAGCCGAAGACGACGAGATCCGGGTTGCCAGTCAGCGCGCGCAGCCGGATCCGCGCCCGCGAGCGTGCCGGCAGGCGGATGCGGTACACGTCGATCGGATCCTCGACGCGGTCTGCCGTGCCGCCGAGCGCGCGCCTGCCCGCGCCCCGCCAGACGTACGGGTCGGGCTTGTTGAAGACGGAGCCGTCGATGAACGAGATGCCGTCGTTGGGCTCGAGCACGTCCGGCGCGGGCTTGGGCTGCACGAGGGCGGCGGCCATCTGGATGAGGCCGAAGCCCGTCGCCGGATCGTAGCCCGGCGTGGCGACGTCGCGCGCGGAGCGACGCAGGACGTCGGAGATCTGACCGTTGGAGAGGTCGGGCCGCGCCGTCGCCAGCCAGGCCGCGGCGCCCGAGACGATCGGCGCGGCAAAGCTCGTGCCGGTGCCCAGCGTGACGCCGTCGGCCGTGCCGTCGGCGACGTCGAACGCGGCGGGGATCGCGAGCGGGATGTTGACGCCCGGGGCCGCGACGTCGATGGCGGTGTTCTCGCTGCTGAAGCCCGACGGCGCCAGGTTCGGGTCAAGCGCCGCGACCGACAGGACGTGCGGGTAGGCGGCCGGGTAGATCACCGGGTTGCCCGACGCGAACTCGTTGCCCGCCGCCGCGACGACGAGGCTGCCGCTCGCGTAGGCGGCCTGGACCGTGCCAAACAGCGAGGCGCAGTCGCTCGGCGAGCCGAAGCTGAGGTTGATGATCTTGGCGCCCGCGCGGGCGGCGGTGATGATCCCGTTCGCCGCGTCCGCGCACGTGATCTCCGCCGGCAGCCCGAACGACAGCACAGGCGCCGACGGAAAGATGCCGACGACGCCGACGCCGTTGAACGCACCGGCCGCGGCGGAGGCGACCATCGTGCCGTGCGGTCCCAGCACCGGGCCTGGGTTGAGCTGCCGCGCGCTCGCGGCAAGGTCGGGATGCCCGACGTCGACGAGGTCGTCGACGACCGCGATCGAGGCCGCGCCGGGCGCGGGCGGCGCCAGGCCGGGCGCGACGATGTAGCCGCGGGCATAGTCCGTGGCGGCGACGTCGAGCGCGCTGGTGCGCCGCAGCGCGGCGTTGGGCTCGGCGTAGCGCAGCCCGCCGGCGTCGCGCAGCGCCGCGGCGAATGCTCGCGCACGCGACCGGGCCACGCGGTAGACGTCGCCGGCGCGCAGCTCGGTGGCCCCGAAACGGCGCGCGATCGCGTCGGCCCGGCGCGTGCCGGGCTCGGCGGCGACGAGCCACGTCGCGGCCTCCGACGACGCTGCCGAAACACCGGTCGACGTCGACGGCAGGCGCATCGGGCGCTCCTCGTAGGCCTGAGCCGGCGTGACGGCGATGGCGGAGCAGGCCGCCACGGCGGCACAGACGGCGAAGATCCTCATCGGCGCTCAACAGTACCCGTAACTCGAGACGGTCCGCGCAGCGTGACTGCGGGCGCGCCAAGTGGTCGCCCACGACTTACAGCGCAAAGCGCCCGTCCTGCATCACCGTCTCTCCGTCCACCGACAGCCGCCCTCCGCCGCGCAGATCGCAGATCAGGTCCCAGTGCAGCGCCGACTCGTTCTTGCCGCCGGTCTCCGGATATGAGCGGCCAAGCGCCAGGTGAACGGTCCCGCCGATCTTCTCGTCGAAGAGCGTCGCACCGATTGCCCGGTCGATCCCGAAGTTCGTCCCGATCCCGACCTCGCCGAGCCGTCGCGCGCCGTCGTCGGTCGCCAGCGCCCGCTGCAGGTACTCATCGCCGCGCTCGGCGGCGGCCGCCGCGACGAGCCCGTCGCGGAACTCGAGCTCGACGCCCGCGACGTCCACGCCGGCCGGCGAGGACGGCACGCCGAAGCTGATGCGCCCGTTTGCACTGGCCTCGTGCGGGCCGGTGAAGACCTCGCCGCTGGGCATGTTGCGCTTGCCGTCGGAGTTGACCCACGTGCGCCCCTTCACCGTGAGCGTCACATCGGTGCCCGGAGCCTCGATGCGCAGCTCATGCGCGCGCTTCAGGCGCTTGATGAGCCCGTCCTGGAAGACGCGCAGCTCGCTCCACGACCGGACCGTGTCGGGCTGGTCGAGAAACAGCGCGCGCTCCACGAAGGACTCGAAGTCGGCGAGGTTCATCCCGGCCTGCTGCGCGCCGGCCTGCGTGGGCCATAGCGTCGAGCACCAGCGCTTGCGCATCGTCTGCTCGCGCAAAGGCTGGCGGGCGCGCGCGGCGCGCGCGAGGTGCGCGGGGTCGATCCCCGCCAGCGCGCGCGTGTTCTCGGGCGCCTGGATGCCGAGTTGCGCGTGCGCCTTGCGGGCCTCCGCGAACGCGACCTCCGAGAAGAGGTCGAGGTGGCGGTCCTGGGCGTGGCGGTAGAACGCCGCCGTTGCGCCGGGTACCTCGACGCGCAGCAGCGGCCAGGCGTCGCGCTGCAGGATCGCGCGCTGGCATTCGAGCAGCAGCGGCGCGGCAAGCGCCGTCGAGCGCACGACGACCTCCTGGCCTGCCTGCACGTCGAGGCAGTAGCCGGTCAGCAGGTCGGCGAAGCGGGCTGCGTCGAGCGGCACGGGTGACCTAGTGGTTCGTCCGGGCCACTACGCCCGCCAGCCCTCGGCGAGCGCGGCGAGCGGCTCGGCCGGATCGGCGTGCAGCAGCGTCGCCAGCGCGTCGACGAGCTGCTCCTGCGGCGCACGGCGGGCGCCCGCGCCCATCACGCCGATCCGCCACAGCCGGCCGGCCAGCGGCCCGAGGCCGCCGGAGATCTCGATCCCGTGGTCGAGCAGCAGCCCGCGCCGGACGGCCGCCTCGTCGATGCGGTCGGGGGGCGTCACGGCGAGCAGCGGGTGCAGCTGCTCGCCGTCGGGCGCCAGCCGCTCGCAGCCGAGCACCGTCAGCGCGTCGCGCAGCGCGTGGTGGGCGCGGCGGTGGCGCTCCCAGCTCGTCGGCAGCCACTCGTCGCCGACGGCGATCCGCAGCGCCTCGCGTAGCCCGTAGATCATGTTGATCGGCGCGGTGTGGTGATAGGCGCGGGCCGACGACCCTTCCGGGCTCCAGTAGTCGAGGACGAGCGACAGGTCGAAGTACCACGAGCGGCCGGGGCGCTCGCGGCGGCGCAGCTTGTCCAGCGCGCGCTCGCCGGCCGTGAACGGCGCGAGCCCGGGCGGGCAGTTCAGGCATTTCTGGGTTCCGGAGAAGGCCGCGTCGACGCCGGCCTCGTCGAGCCGCAGCGGGTGACCGCCGAGCGACGTGACGCAGTCCAGCAGCAGCAGCGCGTCGTGCTCGCGACACCACTGCGAGAGCCCGTCGAGCGGCTGCGCGACGCCGGTCGAGGTCTCGCCGTGCACGACGACGATCGCTTCCGCCCGGGCGGCCGTGGCGGCCTCGAGCAGTGACTCGGTGGGGATCGCGCGGCCCCACTCGGCCGTGACCTCGACGACCTCGGCACCGGCGCGGCGCAGCTCGTCAGCCACGCGCACGCCGAACAGCCCGTTGACGCCGCAGACGACGCGGTCGCCGGGGTCGACGAAGTTCGCGACGAGCGCCTCCATGCCGGCGCTGCCGGTGCCGGAGATCGGCAGGGTCGCGACGTTCTCGGTCTGGAAGGCCTCGCGCAGCAGCGCGATCGTCTCGCCCATGATGTCGGCGAAGGCCGGGTCCATGTGGCCGATCGTCGGCTGCGCCAGCGCGGCGAGCACACGCGGCGGGACCGGGCTCGGCCCCGAGCCCAGCAGCAGCCGCTCGGGGATGTCGGTCGCGGGCCGCGCGCCGATGCTCGTGGTCACGAGTACGGGCCTGGGCTGGGCTGGATGTGCATGGCGTAGATCATCGCTGGTTCTCCCTATGGAGCCTCCACGTCGGGGAAGTTCGTCTCGATGTGCTCGCGCAGGACGTCGCGGATCCAGCGCTTCTCGTCGGCCGAGGCGATGCGGTAGCGCTCGAGCAGTTCCTCTGGCCCTCGGTCGGGACGTCGAAGATCGTCCAGCGTTCGACGAGCCGCTCGAAGAGGAACTCCACCGCGCGATGCCACGAGTCGTCGGTCGTCCTGTGCTGGTCGTGCAGCGTCGAGGCGTACTTGCGCCGTGTCAGCGGCGACATCGAGCCGCGCAGCGTCAGGACGTTGCCGTCCGGATCGCGGTAGTCCGTCGACGGCGCCGAGATCCGTCCCACTCCGCGGTTGCGCTTGCCCATCGGGCCTAAATCTACCGAGCGGGGCCGCGCTCGCCCGCCAGCTACCGCCGGCGAGCGACGCCGTATCGTCCGCCCGATGTCGTCCTCGACGAGACGCCGCGAGCTCGGGCGCGGCGAACGGATCCTGCCGGGCGTCTGGCGCCTGCGCCTGCCGCTGCCCTGGCCCGGGGTCCCGCACTGCAACGCCTGGGCGGTGGCGGCGGGCGACGGCGTGGTGCTGTTCGACTGCGGCCTGCACGAGCCCGGCTCGCTCGCCCAGCTCGAGCGCGCGATGGCGCAGTGCGACCTGCGCCTGGAGGACGTGCGGCTGCTCGTCTGCACGCACGCGCACTCCGACCACTACGGGCAGGCGGCGAGCGTCATCGACGCGAGCGGCTGCGAGCTGTGGATGCACCCCGACCATGCCCACATGCGCGCTGCCGTCGACAATCCCGACGAGGTTCGCGCGCGGCGCTTCGAGGTCGCCCTGCAGAGCGGCGTGCCGCTGCAGCCGCTGCGTGAATGGTCCGCGAGCGCCCGCTCGCGCGGAAGCGGGATCGCGCGCCTCGTCGAGCCGGACCGCGAGCTCGTCGACGGGGTCGTCGTCGACACCGACCTCGGCACGTGGACGGTCGTCGAGACTCCGGGCCACGCGCCGTCGCACGTCTGCCTGCACGAGCCCGACCGGCGCCTGCTGATCTCCGGCGACCACCTGCTGGGGCGCGTGTCGCTGTACTTCGACTACGGCTGGACGCCCGACCCGGTCGGCGAGTTCCTCGCCTCGCTGGACCGGATCGCCGCGCTCGACGCGCGCCTGTGCCTCGCCGGTCACGCGCGGACGTTCACCGACGTCGCAGCGCACATCGACGCCAACCGCGCGCTCGTCGCCCAGCGGCTGGAGACGGTGCGCGGCGCGGTCGCCGAGCACGGGCCGATCACCGCCTACGACATCGTGCCGCTGCTGCACGGCCAGGAGCTGACACAGCTGACGGCGGGCTGGTGGCTGCCCGAGACGCTGTGCTACCTGCGCCGGCTCGAGGTCGTGGGGCGGGTCCGCCGCCTCGACGGTGAACCCGAACGCTGGGTGGCGGCGTAGACCTACGCCGGCAGCAGCAGCCCCAGGATCCCCACCAGCGCGCCCGCTCGCAGCCCGAGCGTCAGCGCGCGGGCCTCGAAGCCGCCCAGCGCGCCCTCCCGCTGCGCGCGCTCCACGCCGGCGACGAACGCGTCGACGAGCTCGTCCTGTGAGACGCCGGCCGGCCGCTCGCGCCGCAGCAGCACGCGCAGCAGGTCCTCGCGCGAGGAGCCGAGCTTGCACGCGGTGCCGTCCAGCGTGGCGAGCGCCGCGCGCTGGAGGCGCTCGACGCCCGCCGGACGGGCGCGCTGCGCGCACGGGTCGGCGACCGCGCGCGGGGCGAGGTCGCCACCGCCGAGCGCGACGTAGACGGCGACGAGCAGCGCCGCCGCGGCCGCGGCGCCCGGCAGCGCGACCGCCAGCCGCGCGACCGTGCTGCCGTTGGAGGACAACGCCAGCGCGGGGCGCGTGGCGCGCGTGGGCGCCCGGCCCGCGAGCGCCGCGCCCGCCGCCAGCAGTGCGAGCAGCGCCGCCGCGAGGAACGAACGGCTGAAGGCCTGCGCCGCGCCGCGGTCGAGCTCCTCGTCGAGCTCCTCGCGCAGCGCCGCGAGCGCCGGCCGTTGCGTGGGCTCGACGTCCAGACCGCGCAACGCGGCGTCGATGTCGGGCAGCTGCTGGCCGCCCGCCGCCCTGATCGCGGCATCCAGCCGGCGGGCGACCGCGATCTTCGCCTCCAGCGACAGCGGCGCGTCGAGCACGTGCGCGAGCCCCGCGCGCTCGACCGGCGCGCGCACGTCGCCGAGGCCGGCCGTGAAGATCGGCGTGAGCGCCAGCAGCCCGACGACGATGCCGGCGTGGCGCGCGGCGACCGTCCATGCGGCCGGCCGTGCGATCGCGCCGGCGGCCGCGACGCTCGCACCGATCAGCGCTGCCAGCGCGAGGCCGAGGCCGGCGCCGACGGCGACCTGCGGCGCGAGCGTCCAGGCGGCGCTCGCGCCCGGCAAGAGCCCCAGCGCCGCCAGACCGCCCGCGACGAGCAGCGACCCGGCGACCGCCGGCGCGAGCCCCTGCCGGCCGCGCCCCCACAGGCCGGCGAGCAGCGCCGCGGCCGGCATCACCGTGACCGTCAGCGCTGCGACGGCGGGCGTCTGGCGCCAGCCCTCGATCAGCAGGATCACGAGCAGAAACAGGGCTGCCGAGAGCGCGGCGCTCACGAGCGCCAGCGCGGCGAGCGGTGCGAGCGCCGGCCGCGCGCGGGCCGCCTGCGGCGGCGGCGCCGGGGCGGCGACCGGCCGCCCCGCCGGCCCGCGCGCCCCGGCCAGCGCCAGCAGCGCGACCGGCACCTGTAGCGCGAACATCGCCTCCCACGACAGCCACTCGGTCAGGACGCCGCCGAGCGCTGGCCCGACCGCGGCGCCGAGCACGCCGGCCGCAGCCCACGCCGACAGCGCGCGCCCCCGCCCGGCCGACAGCACGAGCAGCTCCAGGGCGGCGGCCACCGCGACGGCGCCGAAGAGCCCCTGGGCGGCGCGTGCGACGATCAGGACGCTCAGCGACGGAGCGGCGGCGCAGATCGCGCAGGCGACGGCGAACAGCGCCAGCGCGACCGCGAACGCCGCGCCCGGCTGGCCGCGCGCGAGCCGCGCGCCCGGCACGGCGGCGACCGCGAGCGCCAGGTTGAACGAGATCAGCACCCAGGCGACCGCGTTGACCGACGCGTCGAAGTCGCGCAGGATCGCCGGCAGGCCGAGCGTGACGACCGAGGAGTCCGACAGAACCAGGCCGACCGCGAGGGCCAGCAGCAGCTGCGTGAGCCGCCCACCGCGCTGCGCGGCGCGCGTCACCCCGGCTCGATGTCCAGACCTTCCAGCAGCACCGGATGGCCGTCGCGCTCGTAGCGCACGTCGACGGAGTCGTTCTGGCGGTACGTTCCCACGCCCCAGGCGCCGAGAAACCAGCGCCAGAAGCCGAGGCTGCCCTCCTTCTGCAGCTCGCGGCCGAAGACGAGCGCGCCGTCGTACTCCTCGAAGTCGACACCGGGCTGCTGATGCACGCCGTTGACGTAGACGTCGAACGGCTCGCGCACGGTGCGCGGGAGCTGCACGATCGATCGGTCGGCCACGGTCGCCATTATGCTCGCCCGGCCCCGCGTGACCGCAGGGGCGCGCGGCTCGAGCGCGAATCTGCACGGTACGGGGCCACGCGAGCGCCGCTGCTGCGCGCCTGCCGCATGGCATAGGCAAGTCCTGTAGAAGGACACCGGAAACTGGATGACCGACACCGACGACCTCCACTACCGGATCCGCCGTTCCGATCGTGCCTCGCGCGTGCGCGTCAGCGTCGACGCGCTGGGCGACGTCGAGGTCGTGCTGCCGCGCCGCAGCCCCGCCAGCGCGGCACCCGCGGCGGTCGCCGAGCTGCGGCCCTGGATCGAGCGCCGCCTGCGCGAGACAGGCGCCGTGCGGGCCACGCTCGCCGCCCGCGGATCGACGCTGCCCTACCTCGGCAGGCCGCTCGAGCTGCGCCCCGAGCCGGGCCGCACGCGCGTACACCGCAGCGGCGACGCGCTGCTCGTCCCCGGCGACGGAGCGCGCGCGCCGGCGGCGATCGAGCGCTGGTATCGGCGCGCGGCCGCGCGGGAGATCGCGCCGCGGCTGGACGCCGCCGCGCAGGCGCTCGGCACGACGTACGCCACGCTCGCGATCCGCGGCCAGCGCACGCGCTGGGGGTCGTGCTCGGCGCGCGGCGTGATGAGCTTCAACTGGCGGCTGCTGCTGGCGCCCGAGCCCGTGCTGGACTACGTCGTCTGGCACGAGGCGTGTCATCTGCGCGTGATGGACCACTCGGCGAGCTTCTGGGCGCTCGTCCGCCGGCACTGTCCGGACTTCGAGGAGCACCGGCGCTGGTTGAGGCTCCAGGGGTCTACATTGGTGCTCTAGTGGGACTCCGTGCTTCCTAGGGCGGGGAAGCGGCCGCTCGTCGGGGCGGTCGCCGTGCTCGCGGCGCTGGTCGTGGTCGTGGTCGTGGTCGTGCTGACAGACGGCAGCCCGTACAGCGTCAAAGCCGACTTCGTCTCGGCCAGCCAGCTCGTCGAAGGCAACGCCGTGAAGGTCGCCGGCACGCCCGTCGGGTCGGTCGGCGACATCGTCCTGACCGACGGCGGCAAGGCGCGCGTCACGCTGAAGATCGACGCCGCTGGCTACCACCCGCTGCGCCGCGGCACGCGCGCGATCATCCGCCAGACGTCGCTGTCGGGCGTCGCCAACCGCTACGTCGACCTGCAGCTCGGCGGCGCCGACGGCGCCGAGATCCGCGATGGCGCCATGTTGCCGACCGAGAACACGTCGGCCGCCGTCGACCTCGACCAGATCTTCGACACGTTCGACCCCGAGGCGCGCAAGGGCGTTCAGCAGAGCGTCGCCTTCCTGCGCGACTTCCAGGCCGGCAACGAGGAGGAGGCCAACGCCGCGCTGCGCTACTTCAACCCGGCGCTGTCCTCGTCGGCGCGGCTGTTCGCCGAGCTGAACCGCAACACGCCCGACTTCGAGCGCTTCATCGCCGAGACGTCGCGGCTGGTGACCGACGTCTCGGCGCAGGACGGCGTTCTCGCCGACCTCACGCGCAACCTCGCGTCCACGACGTCCGCGCTGACGTCCAACGGCGAGTCGCTGGCCGACTCCGTCGGTCTGCTGCCCGACGTCATGCGCAAGGCGAACACGACGTTCGTCAACCTGCGCTCGGCGCTGGACGACCTCGATCCGCTCGTCGACGACGCAAAGCCCGTCGTGCGCGACAGCCTGATCCCGCTCATGAACGAGCTGCGCCCCTTCGCGCGTGACGCCCGGCCGGCGGTCCGCGAGCTGTCGCAGACCGTGCGCCGCCCCGGCCGCGACAACGACCTCGTCGAGCTGCTGCGCCGCCAGCCCGCGCTGGACCGGATCGCCAACAAGACCGCGCAGCGCAACGGCGCGGCGCGTCCCGGCGCGTTTCCGACGACGATCAAGGCCTTCGAGGGCGTGACCAAGCAGATCGCCTTCCTGCGCCCGTACGCCCCTGACCTGATCGGCTGGTTCGACGACTTCTCGACGAGCGGCGCCTACGACGCGCTGGGCAACTTCTCGCGCGCCGGCCTGGCGCTCAACGGCTTCACGCTCGGGCCGCTGCTCAACGCGCTGCCGATCCCGGCCGAGCTGCGCACGCTGATCCTCAGCGCGGGCACGAAGACCGGGCGCAACAACCGCTGCCCGGGCTCGATCGAGCGCCGCGCGCCGGACGGCTCGAACCCCTACAAGCCCTCGCCGGACTTCAACTGCGACGCCAGCCAGGTGCCGATCGGGCCATGAGGCGCGCGCTGCTGATCTTCCTCCTCGCGCTGGCGGTCGGCGCGGCCGCGGGGCTGGCCATGTCCTCGGCGACCGCGGCCGAGCAGCCGCGCCACACGGTCGTGCTCGACAACGCGTTCGGCCTGACCGAGGGGTCGGACCTGCGCTCGGCGGGCGTCACGATCGGCCGCGTCGAGAAGCTCGACGTGCAGCGCTCGACGGCCCGCGCGCTGGCGACGGTCGTCGTGACGCTGCCGAGCTTCGCCGGGTTTCGCTCAGACGTCTTCTGCGAGGTCAAGCCGCAGTCGCTGATCGGCGAGTACTACCTGGACTGCGATCCCGGCCGGAAGTCCGGCCCCGCCCCGCGCGTGATCCCCGTCGAGCAGACGGGCGGGACGATCCCGCCCGACCTCGTCCTCGACATCCTGCGCCGGCCCGCGCGCGAGCGCTTCGGGCTGATCCTCACCGAGCTCGGGGTCGGCTTGACCGCGCGTGGTCAGGACGTGCAGAGGACGCTGCGCCGCGCCGTCCCAGCACTGCGCGAGACCGACAAGGTGCTGGGCATCCTCAACGCCAACCGGCGCACCCTCAACGCGCTGACGCGCGACGCCGACACGGTCCTCGCCGGCCTGGCGCGTAACCGCCGCGACGTCGGTCGCTTCGTCGGCGAGGCGGCCGACACGACCGAGGCCGCCGCCAGCCGCTCGCGGGAGCTGCAGACGACGGTCGACAGGCTGCCGCGCTTCCTGCGCGAGCTGCGCCCGACGCTCGCCGACCTCGGCACGACCGCGCGCCTGCAGACGCCGGCGCTGCGCGACCTGCGCCGCGCCGCACCCGACCTCACCCAGCTGCTGCAGCGGCTCGGGCCGTTCGCACGGTCCGCGCGGCCGGCCGTGCGCGGGCTCGGCGAGGCGTCGTTGACGGGGATCACCGCCGCCCGGGAGGCGCGCTCGACGGTCAAGCAGCTGCGCGCGCTCGGCACCGCCAGCACGGAGCCGATGCGCAATCTGCGCTTCGTGCTCGAGGACATCAACGACCGCGACCGCGCCGTCGAGCCCAACCGGCTCAGCCCGACCGGCGGCGGCTTCACGGGCCTCGAGGCGCTGCTGCAGTACTTCTTCGTGCAGTCGCAGGCGATCAACATCTACGACTCCAAGGGCTTCCTGCTGAAGCTCAACCTGCTGCTCAACGAGTGCACGCAGTACACCAACGCGCAGACCGCCGTCGAGAAGCCCGACCGCACGAAGCGCTGCAACTCGTGGCTCGGTCCCAACCAGCCGGGCGTGACGACAGGGGCGGTCTCGCGCACCACCACGCCGAAGACGCCGGCCAGCACGCCCGACCGCCAGCCCGACGCGCCCGCGAAGACGCCCGCCGCGCCGCCCGCGGCCAACGAGTCGCCCGCGCCACCACCGCCGCCGCCGCCGCCGCCGCCACCGCCACCACCGTCGCTGCTGCCCGGCGCCAAGGATCTGCTCGACAAGCTGCTGCCCAACCTGCCCGACGTGCCCAACCTGCTGCCGCGCAGCTCCGCGCGCTCGAGCGCACGCTCCTCCGCGAGCGAGCGCAACCTCCTCGACTACCTGCTGGGGCCGTAGTGCTCCGGAGCAACCACTGATGCGAGGCCGCCGCGCACCGTCCGTCGCGACCAACCCGCTCTTCGTCGGCGCCGTCACGCTGCTCGTCGTCGTCGTCGCCGTGCTGCTCGCCTACCAGGCCAACCGGGGACTGCCGTTCGTGCCGACGTTCGAGCTGAAGGTCGACACGCCCGACGCGGCACGCCTCGTCGTCGGCAACGAGGTTCGCGAGGGCGGCTTCCGGATCGGCCAGGTGGCGAAGATCGAACCGGTGCCCAAGGGCCGTGGCGCGCAGCTGACGCTGAAGCTCGACACGTCGGCCGTGCCGATCCCCGAGGACACGACGATCCGCATCCGCCCGCGCTCGGCGCTCGGGCTGAAGTACGTCGACCTCCTGCGCGGCGAGTCCGGCACGGCGCTGCGGGAGGGCGAGGTCATCGCGACGAACGCCGGCGCCGTCGGCCCAGAGCTCGACGACTTCTTCTCGATCTTCGACGAGCGCACGCGCACGAACGTCGACCGCAACCTCGACTACTTCGGCACCGCACTGGCCGGCCGCGGGGCGGCGCTGAACCGCACGCTCGGCGCGACGCCGGCGCTGCTCGGCGACCTGCCCCCGGTGATGCGCACGCTCGTCAACCCGGACACGCGCCTCGTGCGGCTGCTCGACGAGACCGCCGACGTGACGCGTGTCCTCGCGCCGCTGTCGAGCACGCTGGCGCGCGGCTTCACCGGGATGGCGGACACCTTCGAGGGGCTGTCGCGCGACCCGGAGGCCCTGCGCGACACGATCGAGCGCTCGCCCGAGACGCTGCAGGTGGGCATCGACTCGCTGCCCGCCACGCGTCCGCTGCTCACCCGCCTGGCCGCGATCTCCGACGAGGTCCGCGCGACCGCGCGCGAGGTGCGCACCAGCGTGCCGGCGGTCAACCGCGCGCTGGCCGCCGGCACGCCGGTGCTCAGGCGTCTGCCGGCGTTCACGAACGACCTCGAAGGCTCGCTGCGCGCGTTGCGCGGCCTCGCGAAGTCGCCGACGACGGACATCACGCTGGCCGGCCTGACCGACACGATGCGCACGCTGAACCCGACGTTGCAGTGGGCCGGCCCGCACGTGACCGTCTGCAACTACTTCACGTACTGGTGGACGTTCCTCTCCGACCACCTCTCCGACGAGGACGCGACCGGCACCGTCCAGCGCATCCAGGTCAAGATGGCACCGATCGAGCAGGAGCACTCGCTGACGAGCTTCGGCGCGCAGGAGCCGGTCAACGGCGGCGAGATCGACCCCCTCCAACACGCGCTGTTCGGCGACGCTGCCGCGCTGCACGACCAGGGTGCCGGCGCCGCGGTGGACGCCAACGGCCACGCCGACTGCGAGTCCGGCCAGCGCGGCTACCCCGAGCGGCTGGCGACCGGCTTGCCCGCGAAGTACAAGCTCGCCCTCGACGCCGCCACGCCCGGCAACCAGGGTCCGACGTACAGGGGCCGCGCGCGCGTGCCCGCGGGCCAGTCCTTCTCCTCCGAGCCGACCGGCATCGCGCCGCCGAGGCTGCCGTGACTCACAGGAAGGATCACTCGTGAGGGTCCGCGGACCGAATGCCTTCGCCGTCGGCGTCGCCGTGATCGTCCTCACGATCGTCGTGACGTACCTGGGCTTCACGAAGGACATCCCGTTCGTCAACAGCCCGTACGAGATCAAGGCCGCGTTCCGCGACACGAGCGGGATCAACAACGGCTCGCCGGTGCGCATCGCCGGCGTCGACGTGGGCAAGGTCACGAACGTGCAGCCCACGAGCCCGGGCGCGAGCTCGGCGACGGTCACGCTCTCGATCACCGACAAGGGCCGGCCGATCTACGCCGACGCCGCGGTCAAGATCCGGCCGCGGATCTTCCTCGAAGGCAACTTCTTCGTCGAGGTCGCGCCCGGCACGCGGCGCGTCGGCGAGCTCGACGAGGGCGCGACGATCCCGGTCGCCCGGACGGGCAGCCCGGTGCAGTTCGATCAGGTGCTCGCCGCGCTCAGGAGCGACACCCGCAACGACCTGCGCGAGGTCTTCACGCAGGTCGGCAAGGCGCAGGACGCCGATGGCGCGAAGGCCTTCAACGCGTCGCTGCCCTACCAGCCGTCCGCGTACAAGTTCACCGCGATCGTCTCCGAAGCGCTGCTCGGCAAGCGCCCGCGCGACCTCGGCGACCTCGTCCGCGACGGCGGCACCACGGCACGGGCGCTCAACGAGCCGCGCGAGCTGCGCGAGCTCGTCGCCGACTTCAACACGACCGCCGCCGCGTTCGCCGACCGCGAGCGCGCGCTGCGCAGCGCCGTCGGCGAGCTGCCGCGCACGCTGCGCGCGTCCACTCCCGCGCTCGACGCGCTCGACGGCGCCTTCCCCGACGTGCGCCGCTTCGCGCGCGGCGCGCGCCCGGGCGTGCGCTCGCTCGGGCCGACGGTCAGGGCCACACTGCCGCTCGTCAAGCAGCTGCGCGGGCTCGTCCAGGACCGCGAGCTCGGAACGCTGTCGCGCAACCTGCGTAGCGCCACGCCGCCGCTCACCCAGATATCGAACACCGCGCGCACCGTGCTGGGCGAGCTGCGCGCGCTGTCGAGCTGCACGGCCAACGTCCTGGTCCCGTTCGGCGACGACAAGCTCGCCGACAAGGCGTTCCCGACCCACGGCCCGGTCTACCAGGACATGGCGAAGTTCCTGCCCGGCCTCGCCGGCGAGAGCCGCTCGTTCGATGCCAACAGCCAGTACTTCAAGGTTCTGGGCACCGGCGGAGCCGAGACGCTGAACATCGGCAACGGCCTGTTCGGCACGGTCGTCGAGCCGATCGTCGGCAACAACCCCGGGCCGATCCGCCAGCGCCCGCCGCTGAAGCCCGACGTCCCCTGCGAGACGCAGGAGCCGCCCGACCTGCGCTCGATCCCGAAGGGACCGCCGCCGTCGGTCAACACGAACTCCGCCACGTCGCGCACGCGCGAGTCCAAGGCGCAGGCGGCCGCCGTCGGCGTCCTGCGCGCCGAGCTGCGGCGCAAGGGCTCGGACGTCAAGGTGCTCGACCGCGCGATCACCGTCGACGAGATCCGCCGGATCGCGGCGAAGAACGGCCTCGTCAAGCAGTTCGAGCGCGCGCTGAAGAGGCAGCCGAAGTGAGCCGCGTGATCCGCAAGAACATCGGGCCGTTCAGCGCGATCATCGCGCTGGTCGCGATCGCCGCCGTCGTCGGCGGCTACATCCTCGACAACCAGCGCCTGCGCTTCCCGTTCGTCGAGGACAAGCCGATGCGCATCAACGTCGAGCTCGACACCGCGCAGGCCGTCACGCCCGGCCAGGGCCAGACGGTGCAGGTCGCCGGCGTGAGGATCGGCGACATCGGCGAGGTCTCGCTGAAGGAGGGGCGCGCGCTCGTCGGCCTGGACATCGAGCAGGAGTACGCCGACCTCATCCATCCCGACGCCACGGCGCTGCTGCGCCCGCGCACCGGCCTGAAGGACATGTACGTCCAGGTCTTCCCGGGCAAGGAGGGCGCGCCCGTGAAGGACGGCTTCACGATCCCGATCTCCAGCTCGCTGACCGACGTCGACCTCGACGAGATCCTCTCCGAGCTCGATGCCCGCACGCGCGATTACGTCACGCTGCTGGCCAACGGCGCCGGCGAGGGCCTGCGCGGCAAGGGCAACACGCTTGCGCGCGTGCTCAAGCGCTACGGGCCGACCGTCCGCGACCTTGGGCGCGTCAATCGCGAGGTCGCCAGGGAGCGCGTCGCGCTGCGGCGGCTGGTCACGTCGCTGTCGCAGGTCAACACCGAGCTCGCCCGGCGCCCGCAGGACCTCACGCGTGTCGTGCGCGGCGCGTCGGGCACGCTGCGCGCGTTCGCCGGCGAGGACGACGACCTGCGCGAGGCGGTCGGCGAGCTGGCGCCCACGCTGCGGACGGCGACGGCGACGCTCGACGCGGTCACGCCGTTCGCGCAGGAGCTGGGACCGGCGACGAAGGCGCTGCTGCCGGCGGTGCGCGAGCTCGAGGACGTCAACGAGGCCGTCAGCCCGTTCGCGCGTGAGGCGACGCCGATCGTGCGCCGCAGGGTCCGGCCGTTCGTGCGCACCGCGGTGCCGCTCCTCAAGGACCTCGCGCCTGCCGCGCGCGGCCTGAACCGGACGTTCCCCGAGCTCGATCGCAACGCGAAGGTGCTCAACGACTTCGTGAACATGCTCGGCCACAACCCCGACGGCCGCGAGGCTCCCGACAAGCCGGGACGCGACGAGGGCTACCTCTTCCACCTCGGCTGGCTGGCACACCAGACGACGAACCTGCAGAGCGTCGACGACGCCAACGGCCCGATGCGGCCGATCTTCCTGACCGGGACCTGCTCGACGCTGACGAGCCTCGTCAACGACCTGCCCCAGGCCGAGTTCGCGCTCGGGCTGTCCCCTCTGCTGGCGACCGTCTGCAAGAACCCGGACACCCGCTCGCTCAGCGTCAGGCGCTCGCTGCGGGCCAACGGGGGTGGCGCACCATGAACACCGAAGGCCCCACGCTCGGACGCCTGCTCGTCATCTCGGGCTTCGCCCTGACGTGCTTCGGCCTGCTGCTGTTCCTCTGGCTGGCGTTCGGCGGCCCGATCCCGCTCAAGCCGCAGGGCTACCGCGTGCAGGTCGCCTTCACCGACGCGGCGACGCTCGCCGACCAGGCCGACGTGCGGACCGCCGGCGTGAAGATCGGCCGCGTCGTCGACAAGCAGCTCGCCCCCAGGGGCGGCAACCGGACGATCGCGACGATCGAGCTGGAGTCCCGGTACGCGCCGATGAAGGCCGACGCGCGCGCGATCCTGCGCCAGAAGACGCTGCTCGGCGAGACCTACGTGGAGGTGACGACCGGCAGCCGCGGCGCCCCGAACGTCGCGGAGGGCGCGCGCCTGCCCGACGGGCGGGTCGCCCAGGCGGTCGAGTTCGACGAGCTGCTGTCGATCTTCGACGACCCGACGCGCAAGGCGTTCCGGCAGTGGATGGCAAGCGCCGCGCAGGCCGGCGCTGGTCGCGGGCGCGACCTCAACGACGCGCTCGGCAACCTGCCGGTCTTCGCCGAGAACGCGGGCGGCGGCGTGGACGTGCTCGACGACCGCCGCGCCGCCCTGCGCGACCTCGTCAAGAACACCGGCAGGACGTTCGAGCAGCTGACCGCCGACGAGGCCGCGCTGACCGAGCTGACCCAGCGCAACAGCGAGCTGTTCGGTGAGCTCGCGCAGCGGCGCGACGCGCTCGCCACTTCGATCCGCATCTTCCCGACGTTCCTCGACGAGTCCAAGCTGACGCTCGCGCGCCTGCGCACGTTCTCAGGCAACACCGTGCCGCTGATCCGCGACCTCGAGCCCGTGCTCGAGGACCTGCAGCCGACGCTCGTCTCGCTGCGGCGCCTGTCGCCGGACCTCGAGAACCTGTTCGACAACGTCGACCCGCTGATCACGGCCGGCGACGACGGGCTGCCGGCGCTGTCGCGGATCCTGCGCGGCCTGGACCCGACGCTCGCCGCGACCGGACCGTTCCTGCAGCAGCTCAACCCGCTGTTGCGCTTCCTGGAGCTCAACCAGGCGAAGGTGACGGACTTCCTGAACATCGGCCCGGCGGCGATCGGCGGGATCCGCAGCGCCCCGGCGGGCAGCAAGAGCAACGGCCACGTGCTGCCGCAGATGATCGTGGCCGGCTCGGAGTCGCTGCCGGCGCTGAGGCGCTCGCCGGGCAACCGCGGCAACGCCTATCGCCTGCCCAACAACCGGCGCGATCCCGGCACGCTGATCCTGCCGAGCTTCGACTGCAACCAGTCGGGCGTGAAGGGGCCGACGAGCACGCCGGGCTGCAACGTCCAGCGCCCGCTGCCGTTCGAGGGCAAGGCCCAGCACTTCCCGAACGTCGCGCCGGCGCAGAGCGGCGGCCGGCTGCAGTCCGGCGGCGGCTGAGAGCCGAGGCGGCCGCGATGGCACGGGTCGGCGTCGTCGGTCACGTCGAGTGGGTGCAGTTCGCGGTCGTCGAGCGGGTCCCGCTGGCGGGGGAGATCGTCCACGCGCGCGAGACGTTCTCCGAGCCCGCGGGCGGCGGCGCGGTCGCGGCGGTGCAGCTGCGCAAGCTTGCCGGCGCGGCGCGCTTCCTGACGGCGCTCGGCAGCGACGACGCGGCGGCGCACGTGGCACGCCGGCTCGAGCAGCTCGGCGTCGAGCTGCACGCCGCCCGGCGCGCATCGCCGCAGCGGCGCACGTTCACGTTCCTCGACGACGCCGGCGAGCGCACGATCACCGTCCTCGGCGAGCGGATCGTGCCGTGGTCGTCGGACCCGCTGCCGTGGGACGATCTCGCTGGCTTCGACGGCATCTACCTCACGGGCGGCGACGGGGCCGCGGTGCGCGCCGCCCGGGCGGCGCGCGTCCTGGTCGCGACGCCGCGCGCGATGGAGGCGCTCGCCGCGTCGGGCGTGCGGCTCGACGTGCTCGTGCGCAGCGCGACCGACCCCGGCGAGGCCTACGAGCCGGGCATGCTCGATCCCCCGCCGCGCGTGGTCGTCAGCACCCGCGGCGCGCTGGGCGGATCGTGGACGGGCGAGTCGTCCGGTGCGTGGGAGGCGACGCCGCTGCCCGGTCCGCCCGTCGACGCCTACGGCTGCGGCGACTCGTTCGCCGCGGCGCTCGCGTTCGGGCTCGGCGCGGGGATGGCGCTGCCCGCGGCGATCGACCTGGCGGCGCGCTGCGGCGCGGCCTGCCTGTGCGGGCGCGGCCCCCACACGGGCCAGCTCGAGCTCCCCCCCGGCGGCGCCGGCGGCGACTCGCCCGCCTGAGCCATCCGCGCAGCGGCGTTTGGGCGCCGCGTCGGCTCAGCCGCCGGCCGGGCGAAACGGCTTGCTGTCGTCCCAGCGCTCGAACCAGCAGGCGCCCTCGCGGATCGACAGGAACACGCTCGGCTCGAGGTCCAGCGCCGCGAGGAAGTCCGCGCGCGCCTGCGCCGGATCCTCGTACTCCGCGGCCTCGAGCGCGACGCCACGGGCAGGGTCGTCGACCGATGCGATCAGCACGTAGCGCGAGCGCCCGTCGTAGGCCAGGCCGGCGTACTTCATCCTGCCGAGGCCGACCTCGTCGCCCTCCGCCCAGGTCCAGCCGAACCGCGCCGTCAGATCATCCGCGCGGAGGTCGAGCACGGCGACGTACTCCATGACCAGCGGGACCCATTCGTCCGCGGTCTGCTGGACGAGCCGCCCCTGCGTCATGTGCCGGCTCCGAGCAGCCGGCGCAGCGCGTCGAACGGCGCCTCGCGGGGTCCGGGCTCGATCAGCCGGCGCCGCACCTTGCCCTGGAAGACGTCGATCGACCCGTCGCCGCGGACGTCGGCGCCGGCGCGCACGCGCGGGTTGATCCGCGACGGGCCCGACAGCTCGCCGCGTGCCGCGACCTGCGCGGCCGGCTCGTACTGGCGCGCCAGCGCCTTGCGGGTCCCGCGGCGCGCCGCGGGACCGAGCGTCGTGAGCTCGCGCTCGAGCACGTCGATCGCGCCGTCCAACGACTCGTGGCGCGAACGCGTGATCTTCGGACCGACGCGGATCGTGACGGTGTAGGCCATCGGCGGCGATGCTAGAAGGCCCGCGCGCGCCGCGGCGCGCCGCGCACGCGGCTACGCCGCCAGTGGATCATTGCGCGTACAACTATGGCAGGCGGGGAAGCACCCCGCTGTGCTCGATCTCACACGCGGCCGGGGTCTGAGTCGGTCCGATCTTCCCTCGCGTGGCCGTCGAACCTGTGCAAAACCGCGCAGCCCCTCAAGACCGCGGTTGCGCCAGCCGATGCGACGCTGATGCGCGGGGCGCTGGAGAACCGGTCGTTTCGCTCGCTGGCGATCGCGTACACGCTCAACGAGCTGGGCGACTGGCTGGCGACGATCGCTCTCGCCGTGCTCGTCTACGACCACACCGGCGACGCGCTCGCCACCACGGCGCTGTTCATCTCGACGAAGTTCCTGCCGTCGCTGCTGGTTCCCGCGCTGGCCGCGCGCGTCGAGCGGATCCCGGTCGGCCACACGCTCGGCGCGCTCTACCTCGCCGAGGCGCTGGGGTTCGCCGCGCTCGCGCTCAGCGCGACGGCGTTCTCGCTCGTCGTCGTCTGCCTGTTGGCGTTCGCCAACGGCACGTTCGCCGCGACCGGCCGCGCCGTGACGCGCGCGGCGACCGTCGCGCTGCTGGAGCCGGCGGGCCGGCTGCGCGAGGGCAACGCCGCGCTGAACCTCGGCTTCTCCTCGATGAACATCGCCGGACCGGCCGCCGCCGGCGTCGTCGTCGCCGCGGGCGGACCGAGCCTGTCGCTGGCGTTCGCCGCGGGCCTGTTCCTCGGCCTGGCGGCGCTGCTGCTGACCACCCGCGGACTGCCCCTCGGCGCGCCCGACGAGGCGCCGTGGCGCAGCCGCCTGCGCGCCGGCGCGGCGTACGTCTGGACGCACCCGCTCGCGCGGCCGCTGATCGTGACCCAGGCGGGGCTGCTCGTGCTGTTCACGATCGTCGTCCCGATCGAGGTCGTCTACGCCAAGGAGACGCTCGACGTCGGCGACGGCGGCTTCGCGGCGCTCGTGACGGCCTGGGGCGGCGGCCTCGTGGTGGGCAGCATCGTCTTCGCACGGCTCGGCACGCGCTCGCTCGGCGCCGTCGCGGGCCTCTCCACGCTGGCGATCGGCGCCGCCTACCTCGGCATGAGCGCCGCGCCCAGCCTGACGATCGCGTGCGCGGCGGCCGTGATCGGCGGCACGGGCAACGGCGTGCAGTGGGTCGCGGTCGTGACGGCGCTGCAAGAAGCCGTCGACGCCACCATGCAGGCCCGCGTCGCGGGGTTCTTCGAGGCGATCGCGACGGCGATGCCGGGCCTCGGCTTCATCATCGGCGGCACGCTGACCGCCGCCGTCTCGCCACGAGCGGCGTTCGCCGTCTCAGGCGCCGGCGTCGTGCTCGTGGTCGCGGTGGGCGCGCTCACCTGGCGCGCGCGCCACCGCAGCGTCGGGCCCGACGCCAGCCCTCAGCGCTGGTCGATCGGGACGTAGTCGCGCGAGCGCTCACCCGTGTAGATCTGGCGCGGGCGGGAGATCTTCTGCTCGTCGTCCTCGACCATCTCGCGCCACTGGGCGATCCAGCCGCTCGTGCGTCCGATCGCGAACATCACCGGGAACATCGCGACCGGCAGACCGAGCGCCTCGTAGATGAGGCCTGAGTAGAAGTCGACGTTCGGATAGAGCTTGCGATCGATGAAGTACTCGTCCTCGAGCGCGATCTGCTCGAGCTCGAGGGCGATGTCCAGCAGCGGGTTGCGTCCCACGACGTCGAAGACGTCGTCGGCCGCCTTCTTGATGATCCGCGCGCGCGGGTCGTAGTTCTTGTAGACGCGATGGCCGAAGCCCATCAGGCGCTGCTTGCCCTCCTTCACGCCCTTGACGAAGTCGGGGATGTTGTCGCGGTGCTTGATGCGCCGCAGCATCCGCAGCACGGCCTCGTTGGCGCCGCCGTGCAACGGGCCGTAGAGGGCGGCGATGCCACCGGCGACGGCGGAGTACGGATCGGGCTTCGCTGAGCCGATCGAGCGCACCGCGCTCGTCGAGCAGTTCTGCTCGTGATCGGCGTGCAGGATGAACAGGATGTCGAGCGCGCGTTCCAGCCGCGGGTCGGGCTCGTACTTCAGCTCGGTCATCTTGTACATCATGTTCAGGAAGTTGCCCGAGTACGCGAGGTCGTTGTCGGGATAGACGTACGGCTGGCCCTGGGCGTGGCGGTAGGCGAAGGCGGCGAGCGTCGGTATCTTGGAGATGAGCCGGACCGTCTGGATGTGACGGCACTCGGGGTCGTCGATGTCGTTGGCCTCGGGATAGAAGGTCGACAGCGCCGCCGTGGCGCTGAGCAGCATGCCCATCGGGTGCGCGTCGTGGCGAAAGCCGCCGAGGAACTCCTTGATGTTCTCGTGCACGAACGTGTGGATCGTGATCTGATGCTGCCATTCCGCCAGCTGCGCCGCGGTCGGCAGCTCGCCGTGGACGAGCAGGTAGGCGACCTCGAGGTAGCTGGACTTCTCGGCCAGCTGCTCGATCGGGTAGCCGCGGTACTCCAGGACGCCGTTCGTGCCGTCCAGGTACGTCACCGAGGAGCGGCACGCGGCGGTGTTCATGAATGCGGGGTCGTACGTCATGAGGCCGAAGTCGTCCTCGTCGACGCGGATCGCGCGGAAGTCCAGCGCGCGGACCGTGTTGTCGACGATCGGGATCTCGTATGTCCGGCCCGTGCGGTTGTCCGTGACCGTCAGCGTCTCGTCGCCGCCCGGCCTGTCGGCTCCGTTGGCCGCCGGAAAGCTGGCGGTTCTGATCATGTTCTCTTTGCTCATTTGCGACCGATTATGCACACCCGGTCGCCGAACTACGCATCTGCAGTGTGTGAATTTTCTGATACGTGAGAACTAGTCTCGTTTCCAGCCCCCGCCGAGGAAGCGGCTGATGCGCCCGCCCTTGACGTTTGCGCGGAACGTGGCGCCACCCGCGGAGTCGCGCTCGGGCAGCGCGGCGGCGCCCTCGGCGTCGAGCATGAGCGTCACGCGGCGCTCGGCGATACGGGCCACCTCGGGCGCGTCGACGAAGCGCTGGCCACCCGCGGTGTCGAGCACAAGGCCGTCGAAGATGTGCTCGGCCTGGTTCTCGAGCACCTCGCGCACGGTGCCGACCTCGCCACCGTCGCGATCGACCACGGGCGTGCCACGCTCGAGCACCTTGTAGGAGATGGCGTAGCCGTCGTCGTCAGGATGCGACATAGACGATGCTTGCCATCGTCGCCAGCGTCAGCGTCAGACCGAGCGTCATGACGCCGCGTGCGGCGGCAGCGTTGGCGGGAAAGTCGGGCTTCTTGAAGCCGATCACGCTGATGACGATCGCAAACAGCGCGAGCGCGCCGCCGATGAAGAAGAACGGCGCCTCGGACTTGTGCTCCTCCTCGGCCGCGTGTCCGCCCGCCTCGGCGGCGTGCTCTGCGGCGGCGAGAATCGTGGCGAGGACGCTCATGGCGGCGCGACCTTATCACCGGACCTGCCGGCCTGATGCGCGCCGCGCTGGCCGGGTCCACCCTCGTAGCGACTCTCCGTCGCCTCGACCTGGCCGTGGTAGTGGCTGCCCAGCTCGGGGTGACCGTAGGGCCGCAGCGCGGGGGCGTCGAGCGTCATGAACGACAGCTGCGCGATCGGCTTGCCGGCCCACAGCTTGATCGGCACGCGCGTGAGGTTCGTGATCTCGAGCGTTAGCGTTCCCTTCCAGCCCGGGTCGACGAAGCCGGCGGTGGCATGGACGATGAGCCCGAGCCGGCCGAGGCTCGACTTGCCCTCGATGCGCGCCACGACGTCGTCGGGCAGCTCGACCCACTCCAGCGTGCGCCCGAGGACGAACTCGCCGGGATGGATGACGAACGGCTCGTGCTCGGTGATCTCGATCTGCTCGGTGAGGTTCTGCGGTGGCGCGGCCAGGTCGATCGCGGCCGTCCGGTGGTTGTGGAAGACACGAAACGTGTTGCCCATGCGCAGGTCGATGCTCGCGGGCTGCACCATCGCCGGATCCCACGGCCGGACCGTGATCCTTCCGGCCTCGACCAGGCGCAGGATCGTGCCATCGGAGAGGACCGAGGTCGGGGCGCTCATCGCGCCTCGCAGACTAGTACTAGTGCTTGTGCTCGACGCGGCGGGCGCGGGCGCGGGCGACGACGGTCCGCACACGCGGCGGCGGTGCGACGCGGGGGGCGCCGCCGTGCGGGCCGCGGCGCGGGTTGCGCGGAAGCGCCGGGCGCGGATGCGGGTGACGCGGGCGCGGCTGCAGCGGCCGCTTCGTGCCGCCGCCCTCGTCGGCGACCGGCTCGGGCTCGGGCGGCGCATGCACCGCCCACCAGACGATGAAGAAGAGCCCGAGGATCGGCAGCTTCAAGATGAACATCAGGAAGATGAACGTCGCGCTCACGTGCCCTTGACCTTACCCAGCATGGCCGCGCGGCGCATCCCTGGGCCGATGTTCACGCGCCATCCGCCTCCGGCTCGAAGCGGTCAGTGATCCGCTGGACGCCGCGCCCCGCAGTCAACCGCGATGTCCTACTTCCAGGAGGATCCCTTGACGCAGCAGCTCAACCTTGAAGTCGTCGATGCCGACGGCGCTATCCGCGAGTCCGCCGAAGCAGCCGGGCTGGACCGCGGCGACTTCCTCAAGAAGGGCGCCCTCGCCGGCGGCGGGCTGATCGCCGGCAGCGCGATGTTCGGCACGTTCCTGTCCAGCGCCGAGGCCGCGATCTCCACGACCAAGCGCTCCAAGGCCAACGACGTGAAGATCCTCAACTTCGCGCTGACGCTCGAGTTCCTCGAGGCGGAGTTCTACAAGCAGGCCGTTGCCAACCAGGCATTCGGCTCCAGCGCGGACCTCAAGCGCTTCGCCGAGGTCGTCGCCGATCACGAGGCCGACCACGTCAAGTTCCTGCGGGGCGCGCTGGGCGCCAAGGCGATCAAGAAGCCGACGTTCGACTTCGGCGCCACGGTCACCGACCAGGCGCAGTTCGCGTCCACCGCGCAGGTGCTCGAGGACACGGGCGTGAGCGCGTACCTCGGACAGGTCAAGCACATCTCCCAGGCCGCCATCCTGTCGGCCGCGGGCACAATCGCCACCGTCGAGGCGCGCCACGCCGCCTGGATTCGCTTCATCAACAGCGTGACGCCCGCACCCTCGGACTTCGACAAGCCGAAGTCCGAGAAGGCCATCCTCAAGGCCGTCGGCGCCACCGGCTTCATCAAGTAGCGACACCCGAACAGGGTGTAGCTGACGCACCGGCGGGGCCCTGCGGGGTCCCGCCGTCGTATCGGTGGCGTCAGCCCTTCGGTGCGGCTGGGCGAGCTCGGCGATGACAGCTGCTCAGGCGGGGGAGTCGGTTTGCTGGTCTAGCCCGACGCGCTGCGCTCGGCGACGAGGCGCACAAGGAAGTACGAGCGACGCGATCTGGCGCGAGCCCTCGCGCAATGGGAACACGAGCCTGCGCTCGTCGCCCTGCACCGGCGCAAGCTCGATCGCGGCCGAGGGCAGGTCGAGCGCCGTCGCGAGACGTTCCGCGGCGACGTGCAGCGCGCCCCGCAGGTCCTCCCCGCGCAGCAGCATGCGCGACATCTCGGACGCGAGGTCGGCCTCACGCCGCCGCTGGTCAGCCTCCACTGCACGGCTACGGGCGGCGTTCGCCAGGGCGCTGGCGACGATCGCCGCGACGAGAAACACGAACAGCGCAACCCAGTTCTCACCGTCGGCGACCGTGAAGCGCCCGGTCGGCGGGATGTGGAGAAGTTGAACGCCAGGGCGCTCAGGAACGCCGTTGCGACCGCCAGCCGCGCGCCCCAGTACGACGCGATGAGCAGCACCGCCAGCAGGCACACGACGCTCAGCGAGATGTCGGCGGCGACCCGCTTGAGCGGATACACGACCAGCGTCGTCAGCGCGATCGCTCCCACCGCGGCCACGACCCCCAGCCAGAAGGGCGGCGTATTGTTCGGCACCAAGCTACGAGCGTATCCCCGACCCACCACCGGTGGGTGCGCCCGCGGACAGGCGCGACGTCCACCGACGCAACGTCACGATCCGGCGATCGTCCACATCCCGGGCCCTCGGGGCCCGTCGCCGTGTGGGCTGCCTCAGCCCTTCAGCGCGACGTCGGGCGTCTCGAACGCCGTGATCCGTTGTAGCTGCTTGACGCGGTCGACGATCTCGTCGCCCGTCAGCCGCGCCACGCGCTCGGTGCCGAACGCCTCGACGTTGTAGGAGGCCAGCGCGGTGCCGTAGGCCATCGCGAGCTTCAGCACGTCGGTGGTCGCGTCGGCGCCGTGTGCGGCGATGCAGCCGACGAAGCCGCCGGCAAACGTGTCGCCCGCCCCCGTCGGGTCGGCGACGAAATCGACCGGGAAGGCCGGGATCCAGAAGGAGTCCTCGGGGGTGACGAGCGCGGCGCCGTACTTGCCGAGCTTGACGACCATCGCCCGCGGGCCGTGCTCCATGATCTTGCGCGCGCCCGTGACGACCTCACGTTCGCCCGTGAAGAGCGTGACCTCGGAGTCGTTGAGGATCACGCAGTCAACCGCGGAGATCGCGGCGACGAGCCCGTCGTGGGCGATGTTCATCCACAGGTCCATCGAGTCCAGCGCGACGAACTTCGCCTGCTCGCACTGCTTGCGGACGTTGAGCTGCAGCTCGGGCAGGATGTTCGCCAGAAACAGGACGTCTGACTGCCGGGACGCCGGCGACAGCTTCGGGTCGAACGTCTCGAAGACGTTGAGGTCGGTCTCGAGCGTGTCGCGCGAGTTCATGTTCTCGTGGTACAGGCCCTTCCAGAAGAACGTCTTGCCTCCCGCGACGTGCTCGATGTCGTCGGTGTTGACGCCGCGCGCGTGCAGGACGGCGTACTCGTCGTCGCCGAAGTCGTCGCCGACGGGGCCGACGACGCGGATCTCGTCGAAGAACGAGGCGGCCAAGGCGAAATGGACGGCTGCGCCGCCGAGCATGCGATCACGCCCGCCGTGCGGCGTCTGCACGGCATCGAACGCGATGGATCCGACGACAGTGACACTCATGGATTCGACCCTATTGGTTCGGCGGCGATGGTCGCGCTCAGGCTGCGCGCGAGCGCGCGAAGTATGGTGCGCGGGGCAGATGCGCGCGATCCAGATGTCCGAGTTCGGGGGCCCCGAGGTGCTGCAGCTCGTCGAGCTGCCGCAGCCCACGCCGGGCCCTGGCGAGGTCCTCGTGCGCGTCAGCCGCGCCGGGCTGAACTTCGCCGACACGCACCGGCGCACGAACACCTACCTCGCCAAGGACGAGCTGCCGCTCGTCCCCGGCACGGAGGTCGCGGGCGTGCGCGAGGACACCGGCGAGCGCGTCGTCGCGCTCTGCGGGTCCGGCGGCTACGCGGAGTACGCGATCGCGCCCGGCGCGCTGACGTTCCCCATCCCCGACGGCGTCGATGACGAGACCGCGCTGGCGCTCATGCTCCAGGGCCTGACGGCCTGGCACCTGTACCGCACCTGCGCCCGGATCGGTGGCGGCGAGAGCGTCGTCGTGCACGCCGCCGCCGGTGGCGTCGGGTCGCTCGCCGTGCAGCTCGGCAAGGCGATGGGCGCCGGCCGCGTCATCGCGACGGCCTCAACGCAGGACAAGCGCGCGCTGGCGCTGGAGCTCGGCGCCGACGCCGCCGTCGACGGCGCGCCCGAGGGGTTGACCGAGCGGTTGCTGGAGGCGAACCTCGGCGCGCCGGTCGACGTGGTGTTCGAGATGGCCGGCGGCGCCGTCTTCGACGCGTCGCTCGCCGCGCTCGCGCCCTTCGGGCGCCTCGTGACCTACGGGATCGCCTCGGGCGAGAACAACACGCTGCGCAGCGGCGACCTCATGCGGCGCTCGCACGCGGTCGTCGGCTTCTGGTTTGCGCACTGCATCGGGCGCCCGGCGATGATCGACGAGGCGCTCGCCGACCTGTTCGAGCGCGTGCGGCGCGGTGAGCTGCGCGTGGTCACCGGCCCCGCCTACCCGCTGGCCGACGCCGCCCGCGCCCAGAGCGATCTCGCCGAACGCCGCACGACGGGCAAGATCACGCTCGACCCGACGGCCTAGTGCTTCGTCTGTTACGAGACGAAGCACTGGTCGGCCACCAGCCGGCGCGTCACAGCCGGGCGGCGGCGCGAAGGCGGTCGAGCATCAGCGCCAAGAAGGCGCGTGTGTACTAGACAACGGGAATCACGCGCATGGCCCAAACCTGTGCAGTTCCGGGCCAAACCTAGCCATCAGGGCCGCCGGGGCACAGAAATCCCGCCGCGGGCTCTCGCTGACGCCCGCTGAGCGCGATAACGAAGCATGCCCACTCCCCTCCGCACTCGCCCCGCCGCTCGTCAAGCTCAGGTGAAGACCCCGGATTCTCCGCGGCGCTGGATGGAGTCAGAGGACGCGATGGAGCTCTGGTCTGAATACCAGCGCAGCGGCGACCAGCGCCTGCGCGACCGCCTGGTCCTGACCTACGCGCCGCTCGTGAAGTTCATCGTCTACCGCAAGATCGGCGAGCTGCCGGCGAGCTGCGAGGTCGACGATCTCGTCTCCGCCGGCCTGGAGGCGCTGATCAAGTCGCTCGATCGCTATGACCCGGCGAAGGGCGCCACGCTCGAGCAGTTCGCCTGGACCCGGATCCACGGCGCCGTCATCGACGAGCTGCGACGCGGAGACTGGGCGCCGCGCTCGCTGCGCCGCTGGGAGCGCGACATGCGCCGCGTGCAGAGCGAGTTTCGCGCGATCCACGGGCGCGCCCCGCTGGACAGCGAGCTGGCCGACGCGCTGAACATGTCGCCCGAGCAGCTGACCAGCCGCAAGCGCGACCTGATCGCCTCCGACGTCACTTCGCTCAACACCCTGGTGCTGGCGCACGACGGCGCGAGCGTCGAGCGTATCGACGTCCTGCCCGCTGACGACGACTCCACCGATCCGCTGCGCGAGGCCGCCAGGACGCAGGCCAAGGAGCGCTTTCGCGGTGCCTTCGCCACGCTCGCCCCGCGCGAGCGCGAGGTCGCCGTCCTGCTCTACGTCAAGAACCTCACGCTGCGCGAGATCGGCGAGGTCCTCGGGGTCTCCGAGAGCCGCATCTGCCAGATCCACGGCGAGCTGAAGAAGACGCTCAAGCGCGCGCTGGCCGCTGACGCCGAGCTGCTGCGCGAAGTCGCCTAGCGGCGCGAGCGGTGTGACGCATAACCCGCGCGGGGCGCGGGTCAATCGTCACGCCCTGGCGGCTAGCCGGGCTCGTCGGGGTGCTCGGCCTGCTCGCCGAGCTTCTCGCGCAGGTAGGCGGCCTTGTCGGCGCGGCGCTGGGCGGCGTGCTCCTCCTCCGGGGTCGGCGCCTCCCGCGCGCGCTCGCGCTCGGCGAGCTCGCGCTGTAGCTGCTCGATGCGCAGTGTCTCGGTGGTGGGGTCGTCGTCGCGCATGCGAGCGCGGGCCTACTTGCCCGTCGTGCGGTGCATCGTCCCGCGCGCGTGGCCGGCGCGTCCGCTACCGACGCCGGTGCCGTCGCGCGCGGCGCCGCGGGCGGGCGGCGGCGTGCGCCGCACGAGCAGTCGCAGCGCTCGGTCGCTCGCGCCTTCCTCGCCGCGCTCGCTCAGCGCATCGGGATGCACGGTGCGAAAGACCGGGCCGCGGCCGGGGTCGACGACCGCGACGACCACCTTCGTCCTGCTCGGCACGTCGAACACGATCCCGTCGAGCTGCGGACCGTCGCTCGCGACGGTCACGAGTGCGCCTGTGCTGGTCAAGTCCATCGGTCCAGCGTACAGCGGGGCTCGTGGCCGGCGCCAGAATACGTGGGTTCATGGCGATCGAGCCGGATGCGCCGACCTGACCCTGCAAGCGCTCGTGCAGGACGGCGGATTTGCGCCCGGATCGGCCCCGCCGGGCGGACGAGCCGCTTAACCTGCTGCGGGTGACCACTTCGAGGCGACGACGCAGCCGTGGCGGCCGCCGCGTGCTGCTTGCGTGCGTGACGCTCGTCGCCCTGTTCGTCGGCGGCGCGGCGCTGTACGACCACGGCCGCGCCGACCGGCTCGCGCCGGGCATCCGGATCGGCGGCGTCGACGTCGGCGGCCTGGACACGCAGGCCGCCAAGCGGCTCGTGCACGCCCGGGCGGTGGCGCCCAAGCAGCGCACGCTGCGCGTCCACACGCGCGCCAAGACCTTCGTCCTGACACCGCAGCAGCTACGCGTCCGGGCGGACATCGACGAGGCCCTGGAGCACGCGCTGGCCGACAGCCGGCGTGGCTGGTTCGGCGGCCGCGCGCTGCGCGATCTGCGCGGCGACAAAGTACGCGAATCGATCCCGCTGACCACGCGCTACGCACGCGGCGTCCTGCCCCGGCTCGTCGCCGAGGTCGCGGCGTTCACCTACGTGGAGCCCGTCAACGCGACGGTCGAGCCCGACGGCGACCGCCTGCGCCGGGTGCCGTCGCGCGTCGGCAGGCGCATCGACACCGGCACGCTGCACCGCAGCCTCGAGCGCGCCACGCAGAACCGCTCGCGGCCCGCCGACATCAGCGTCACGACGCTGCCGGTCGCGCCGAAGATCACCACCGGCGATCTCGCCGGGCGCTACCCCGCGTACATCGTCGTCGACCGCAAGAACCACGTCCTGCGCTTCTACAAGAAGCTCCAGCCACTGCACAGCTGGCCGATCGCCGTCGGCCGCGCGGGCCTCGAGACGCCCGCCGGGCTGTACGACATCCAGTGGAAGGAGACCAACCCGAAGTGGCGCGTGCCCGACAGCGAGTGGGCGGGCGACCTCGCCGGCAGGACGATCCCGCCCGGTCCCGACAACCCGATCAAGGCGCGCTGGATGGCCTTCAACGGCGGCGCCGGCATCCACGGCATCGACCCGAGCGCCTACGGATCGATCGGGACCGACGCATCGCACGGCTGCGTGCGGATGCGGATTCCCGACGTGATCTCGCTCTACGCGCGCGCGCCGGTCGGCACGCCCGTGTACGTCGCGTAGGCACGCGCGAGCACGTCGACGGCGGCGTCGACGGGCGCCAGTGCTCGTGTGGCAGCGGCGATCCGGCGGGCTCCGCGCGCGAACGCGGCGTCGCCCAGCACGCGCGTCAGCGCCGGCCGCAGCGCGGCGACGGTCTCGTCGGCGGGCAGGCCGAGCACCGGGCGCGTGGCGTACTCGGCGTCGAGTGCGATGCCGGCACCCGCGCGCGCGACGGCGGCGGCGTTGGCCCACTGGTCTGCGCTGAACAGCGGCAGCACGACGAGCGGCACGCCGTGGCGCAGCGCGCCGAGCGTCGATCCGTAGCCGCCATGGCAGACCATCGCGGCGGCATGCGGCGCGACGGCATCCTGCGCGACCCAGCGCTCGACGCGGACGTTGTCCGGCAGCGCGCCGAGCCGGGCGGGATCGCCGGCGTCGCCGGTCGTGACGAGGATGCGGGCGCGCAGCGGCGCGAGCGCGTCGATCGCGTCGCGGTACAGCGCGGGGAAGTACGGCAGATGCCCGGCCGCGGCGACCGAGCCGAAGCTGACGAGGACGAGCGGGTCGTCGTTCCCCGGCCACCAGTCGCGCAGTGGCGGCGGCGCGACGGCAGCGGTGTCCGGCACGAAGCGGTGGATCAGCCGCGGCGTGACGGCGCCCGGATCGTCCAGCGGCTCCGGGACGGTCGTCAGGTACGGCGTGTCGCGCAGGCGGACGCCGTCCGGATCGGGCGGCAGGCCCAGCGCGGCGCGCTGCTCGTCGACGGCGGGCGCCGCGAGGCGGACCGACAGCTCCTCGATCGCCGCGAGCCCGAGCCCGACGCGTACGAGCGCGATCCCGTACAGCTCGGCGACGAGCGTCGACGCGAACTCCCACGTCTCGCGCACGATGACGTCGGGCCGCCACTCCTCGACGACCGCACGCAGCCGCGGCAGCGCAGCGCGCGTGTCGATGCGGGCAAAGAACTCGCTGATCATCCGCGCGTTGGCCTGCTCGATCCCCAGCGCGCCGAACTGCGCCATGAGTGGCATCCACTGCTCGGCTGGCGGATCGGCCGTGGGCCAGAACGCCAGGCCGGCACGCTCGATGTTCGCCCGGTGCTGGGGCTGCGCCGCGACGAGCACCTCGTGTCCGGCGCGCAGGCAGGCGTGCCCGAACGGCGCGAGCGGCAGGACGTGGCCGGCGCTGCCACGGGTGGTCAGGAGAACGCGCATGCTTGTATTGGAGCAGCGTGCCGCAGCGGCCCGTCTACGGCTGCCCCGCGGGCAGCGGTGCGGTTGACCTCACCCCGAGCGGCCGACGGCGGCCGGTACGAGCGCTACGACAGCGTGACGCGGTCAGGCGCGAACGTCAGGCAGCGCTGCAGGCGCTCGCGCTCGCCGCGCTCGACCTCGTAGCGGCCCTCGTCGCGCATGAACTCAAACTCGGCGAGCGAGTGGTAGCTGCCACCGGCCGGCTGCGGCCGTGCGGCGGGGCGGGCACCGGCGGACAGCCGCGGCAGCCAGCGGGTGAAGAGCTCGCCAGCGGCGGCCTGGACGCGGTCCTCCAGGCGTCCGCCGGTGTCCGACGGCAGCACCGCGACCTCGCGCTGCTCGACGATCGGGCCCGCGGCGAGCGCCGCCGTCAGCTCGTGCAGCGTCGCGCCCGCCGGCGTGCCCTCCCACAGCGCCCAGAACACCGGGCACACCCCGCGTCCGTGGGGCAGCAGGCCGTGGTGGAGGTTCCAGATCGCGTCGCCGTAGCGCGCGATCAGCCCCGGGCGCAGGATCAGCGGGAAGCCGACCACCAGCGCAGCGCGAGCAGGGACGAACGCGTCCGTGTGTGGATCGCCGGCGAAGACCGCGTGGCCGCGCTCGGCGGCGACTGCGATGAGGGCGTCGTCGAGGCAGACGACCTGGCGCACGAGCGCGGGCGCCGCGGCGCGAACCGCCCACGCGCCGAGCGCGCCGCCCACGAAGAGGTCGAGGCCGGCGCCACGCGCGGCGCCGGACGGGGAACCGCTGTCTGTCCGCAGGCACTCATCCATGGGGTGCCTGCGGTGATCGGCTGCCGGCGGCGAGGCTTGAGCCGGAGAGCGGGAGCCGGCGGGTGTATAAGACACAGCCTGGACGAGCGTGCTGGCGTTCCCGAGGTCCGTGACGGCCTGACCGTCGCCGGTCGCTGCGCGCTCCGGGCGCTGCATGTGGTGCGCACCCGCACCCGGGCGTACGTCAAGAGCGCGACGCTCGTCGGCGAGGCACTGCGCGAGTACCCGTCCGGCGCAGTCGCGCGGTCAGACGCCGAGGCCGCGATCTACGACGAGCTCGTGCGGATGGCGCAGGACTTCTCGGCGCGCTACCGGTTCGTCGATGGGCAGGGGAGCTTCGGCTCGATCGACGACGACCCGCCAGCCGACATGCGCTACACGGAGTCGCGTCTGGACCACGTCGGCGCCGCGCTGCTGGCCGACCTGGGCAGCGGCGGTGATGGCGCCCTGCAGGCGCTGCCGGTGAGCTTTCCCAACCTGCTCGTCAACGGCGCGTTCGACAGCTCCGCGCGAGCGCTCACGCGGATCGCGCCGCACAAACCTGCGCGAGGTGGCCGCGGCGACGATCGCCTAGCTCGAGGATCCCGTGATCGACGTCGCCGGGCTGATGGCCCACCTCCCAGGACCGGACTTCCCGACCGGCGGGATCCTGCTCGGTCGCGACGGCATCGCCACGGCCTACGCGACCGGTCGCGGCCGCGTCTGGCTGCGCGGCAGAGCGCACTTCGAGTCGGTCCCGCGCGGCCGACAGGCGCTCGTCGTGACGCAGCTGCCCTACGGCGTGATGAAGGGCGGCACCGGCGGGTTCGTCGCGCAGGTCGCCGAGCTCGTCAGGCACTCCCAGATCAGCGGGATCGCCGACCTCGAGGACGACTCGTCCCCGGACAAGGGCATGCGCGTCGTGATCACGCTGACGAGCGACGCCGAGCCGACCGACCTCCTGCACCAGCTCCACGCGCGCTCGCCGCTGCAGACGAGCTTTCTCATGAAGCTCGTGGCGGTCGTCGACGGCGCCCCGCGGACGCTGACGCTGAAGGACGCCATCGCACGCTGGGTCGAGCACCGCCGTGCCGTCCTCGCCGGCCGCGCCGCTGCCGCGACGGCCGGTCCGGTCGACCGCGTCCTCGAGCAGGAGCTGCGCGCCGTCGCCGCGCGCTTCGGCGACGCGCGCCGGACGGAGATCAGGGCGTAGTGGGACGCACGAGCTTGCGCCAGCCGCGGGGGTCAGCAACCCCAACGCTCGACCCGCGCGGGGCGACTTATTCACGTGGGCGATGAACAGATCGACCCAACCTGGCAACGGTCATCGGTTTCTCCCCAGCTACGGCCATCGGATCTCCCCACTGGCGGACACGTTGTCTCCCCGCTGGTGGCCAGCGGTTCTCCCCGGCGCGGGGGACCTGCGACTCGGCGGCCCCGGCGACCTGGCCACTACCGCCGCGCGCTCCCCGGCGCCCGATGCTCCCGCCGACTGACGGCGCCCCAAGCGTCCCGGGGCGCCCCGGTACTCCCGCCGACGCTTCGGCTTCCCCGGGGGCAACGACGCGGGGTGTGTCGAATAACCCGCGCCAGGCGCGGATCATGCGACACACCGGCTCGACCGGCACGTTGCGGCGTGACGACGAGCGCCTCTGGCGGAGAGTGCTTGCTAAGCGAGCACGATTCGCCAGGCAGCAAGTCCATACCACTGACGGCGAACCCCCTCGAAACCGCCACCGGCCCGGGTTCCCCGGCACGCCCGGTCCACACGCCGTCATCGACAACGTCCTGCCCAGCGCTCACGCACCCCGACACCCCCGACGCCCACGCACCCCGACACCCCCCAGGTCACCGTATGCGGCTCGCCCAGGCCGCCAGGATGCGTTGTCCGGTGGCGGGAAGCGGTAGGACGTGGTGTCCTAGTCAGAGGTCAGGCCCTTGCGACGTCGGGCACCGCCTTGACGAGACCGTCGGTCGCTACTGCGACCGAATTAACCCATCACGACACTAGCCGCTCGCCGCGAGCTCGCGCCTGATCTGCTTCGCGGTCGCCTTGCCGTGCACCCCGAGACCCTGCGCGAAGTGCGCGACGCGCAGCTCCTGCAGCATCCAGTGCACGGCCGGCGCCGCGGCGCGGCCGCCGCGGCCGCGGTACTCCTGCTCGCCTCGTGGATCGCGTTCATGCGGTCGCGATCGGCGGCGACGGCGTCGGGCAGGCGATCCAGGCGGCGCAGCGCGGCGCGCAGGTAGCGCACGACGTGGGGCAGCCGCGCGGCGCCGGTGGCGGCGACGAAGCCGGGATGGACGAGACCGCCGAGCTGCGTCGCGACGTCCAGCCGCGCGGGCTGCAGCGCCGGATCGGCCGGCAGCTCGTCGAGGCGTCGGCGCAGCTGCGCCGCGGCGTCGAGCACGGCGACCACGTCGGCGACGATCGCGGCCGTCGTCTGCGCGAGCCGTCCCGCGACGTGCTCGCGCAGCGCGTCGAAGCCCGCCGCGTCCCAGGCCGGCCCGCCGCCGGAGGCGATCAGCGCGTCCAGGGCCGCGACGAGCGCGTCGTCGAGCACGCCGGCGGCGCCGCCACCGTGCGGCGCACCGGCGAGCGTCAGCGTCGCGGCGCTGCCGAGGCCGCGCTGCACGGAGCGCAGCGGCGAGGGCACCGTCAGCGCCAGCAGCCGGCGCGTGCCCGCGCGCATCGCCGCCGCCTGCGCGGCCGGCGTCTCCAGCGCGCGCACGGCGACGCTGTCGCCCTCGTCCACCAGGGCGGGGTACGCGCGCACCGCGTCGCCGGTCCCCGGCAGCGCGACGCTCCGCGGCAGCTCGCCGATCGTCCAGTCGCGCAGCCCGCTGCGCTCGACCGATGCCGTCTGCTGCGCAAGCTGCGCGCGCAGCCGCGGGCGGACCTGCTCTCGCAGCGCGTCGAGGTCCTCGCCCGCCGCGACGGCGGCGCCGCCCTCGTCGCGCACCTCGAAGCGCGGGCGCAGGTGCGCGGGCAGTCGCGCGAGGTCGAACTGCTGCGGCGCGGCGCGCACGCCGCAGACCCGCTCGAGCTCGCGCGCGACCGCCTCGACGATCGCGCCCCCGCCGGGCCGCAACCCCGCGACGACGCGCGCGGCGGTCTGCGGGATCGGCACGAGCGGCCGGCGCAGCTCCTTGGGCAGCGAGCGGATCAGCGCGATCACGAGCTCCTCGCGCAGCCCCGGCACGAGCCAGTCAAAGCCCTCCGAGCGCAGCCGCCCCAGCGCCTTCAGCGGGACGTTGACGGTCACGCCGTCGACGTCGGAGCCCGGCTCGAAGCGGTAGGTCAGCGGCAGCGCGATGTCGCCCTGGCGCCACTCGTCGGGCAGCGCGTCGCGGTCGATCCCGGCCTCGCCGACGAGCAGCTCGCGCGTGAACGTCAGCAGCGCGGGGTCGCGCCGGCGCGCATCCTTCCACCAGCGGTCGAAGTGCGCGCCGGACACCACTTCCTCGGGGATGCGCGCGTCGTAGAAGTCGTAGAGCTGCGCCTCCGTGGCGACGATGTCGCGACGCCGCGCGCGGTGCTCGAGCTCCTCGACCTCCTCGAGCAACGCGCGGTTGTCGGCCAGGAAGCGGTGGCGCGTGCTCCAGTCGCCCTCGATCAGCGCGCGCTGGATGAACAGCGCGCGCGACAGCTCGGGGTCGATCGCCCCGTAGGCGACGGTCCGCCCCGTGACGACCGGCAGGCCGTAGAGCGTGGCGCGCTCGGTCGCGACGACGGAGCCGCGCTTGCGCTCCCAGCGCGGCTCGGAGTACGTGCGCTTGATCAGATGCTCCGCGAGCGGCTCGATCCAGCGCGGCTGGATCTGCGCGGCGGTGTGCCCGAGCAGCCGCGTCGTCTCGACCAGCTCGGCGACCATCACCCAGGCCGGCGGCTTGCGCGCGAGCGCCGAGCCGGGCGACAGCGTGAAGCGCGCGCCGCGCGCGCCCGCGTACTCGCGCCTGCCGGCGTCGCGCACGCCGACGTGCGACAGCAGGCCGGCGAGCAGCGCGCGGTGGATCCCGTCGGCCGGCGCGGGCTCTTGGTTGACCGTCACGCCGACGGAGCGCGCCGAGCGCCGCAGCGAGCCCGCCAGGTCCTGCCACTCGCGGACGCGCAGGTAATGCAGGAACTCGCCGTGGCACATCCGGCGAAAGCCGTTGCGCGACAGCTGCTTCTGCTGTTCGCGCAGGTGGCGCCAGAGGTTGAGGTAGGCAAGGAAGTCCGAGCTGTCGTCCTTGAACCGGGCGTGGTGCTGATCGGCCTCCGCGCGCTTGTCGGCCGGACGCAGGCGCGGGTCCTGGATCGACAGCGCAGCGGCGATGACGACGACCTCGTCGGCGCAGCCGAGCGTGTCGGCCTCGAGCACCATCCGCCCCATGCGCGGGTCGACCGGGAGCTGCGCCAAGCGCCGCCCCAGCGCCGTCAGCCGCCTGCGCGGGTTCTTCGCCTCGAGGTCCAGGGCGCCGAGCTCGTGCAGCAGCAGCTTGCCGTCGCGCACCTGGCGGCGGTCGGGCGGATCGAGGAAGCCGAAGTCCTCGACCTCGCCGAGGCGCAGCGCCTCCATCTGCAGGATCACCGCGGCGAGGCTCGTGCGCAGGATCTCGGGATCGGTGAACGCCGGCCGCGCCGCGAAGTCCTCCTCGGAGTACAGGCGGATGCAGATGCCGTCCGACGTGCGCCCGCAGCGCCCCATGCGCTGGTTCGCCGACGCCTGCGAGATCGGCTCGATCGGCAGCCGCTGCACCTTCAGCCGCGCGCTGTAACGGCTGATCCGCGCCGTGCCCGGGTCGACGACGGCGCCGATCCCCGGCACGGTCAGCGACGTCTCGGCGACGTTTGTCGCGAGGACGACGCGGCGCTCGGCGTGCGCCTTGAAGACGCGCTGCTGCTCGGCCGGCGACAGGCGCGCGTAGAGCGGCAGGATGCCGATCGCGCTGCCCAGCCGGCCCGCGAGTGCCTCGGCGGTGTCGCGGATCTCGCGCTCGCCGCTGAGGAAGACGAGCACGTCGCCGGGCGCGTCGTGCAGCAACTGCTCGACGGCATCGCCGATCGCGTCGACAGGATCGGTCTCGTCGGGGACGGGCGCGTAGCGCACCGCGACGGGGAACGTGCGCCCGGAGACCTCGACGACCGGCGCGTCGCCGAAGTGCGCGCTGAAGCGGGCGGGATCGATCGTCGCGCTCGTGATGACAAGCTTGAGGTCGCGTCGCTGAGGCAGCAGCCAGCGCAGGTAGCCGAGCAGGAAGTCGACGTTGAGGCTGCGCTCGTGCGCCTCGTCGACGATGATCGTGTCGTAACGGCGCAGCAGGCGGTCGTGCTGGATCTCGGCGAGCAGCAGGCCGTCGGTGAGCAGGCGCACGAGCGTGTCGCGGGCGGAGCGGTCCTCGAAGCGCACCGCGTAGCCGACCGCGCCGCCCAACTCGACGCCGAGCTCCTCGGCGATCCGCGTGGCGACCGTGCGCGCGGCGATCCGCCGCGGCTGCGTGTGGGCGATCGCCGTGCGCCCGAGCTCGAGACAGATCTTCGGCAGCTGCGTCGTCTTCCCCGAGCCGGTCTCGCCAGCGACGATGACGACCTGGTTGTCGCCGATCGCGGCCAGCAGGTCGTCGCGCCGCGCGCTGACGGGCAGCTCGGGCGGGTAGCTGATCTGCGGTGCTGCCACGGTCATCTCGCCGAGGATAGGGCTGCGATCATCGCCCCATGGAGCGCGTGCGGATCGACAAATGGCTGTGGGCGGCACGGTTCTACAAGAGCCGGTCGCTGGCCGCCGACGCCGTCAACGGCGGCTTGGCGCAGCTCAACGGCGCGCGCGTCAAGCCGAGCCGGGAGGTCGGCGCCGGCGACGAGCTCGCGCTCACGATCGGCCAGACCCGCCGCGTCGTGATCGTGCGCGCCGTGAGCGAGCGCCGCGGCCCGGCGAAGGAGGCGGTCAAGCTCTACGCGGAGACGCCCGAGAGCATCGCCGCGCGCGAGCTGGCGGCCGAGCAGCGCCGCCTGCAGTCCCCGCCGCCAGGCGCCGGCCTGGGCATGCGCCCGACCAAGCGCGACCGGCGGCGGCTGGACGACGCGCGCGGGCGGCGCCGCTCGCGCTGAGCGCGACCTCGGCGCCGCCCGGCCCGGACGTCCTACGCGCGGCGTGCGAGCAGGTAGAGGGTGCCCTTTCCCGTCTTGCCCTTGGCGACCTTGGACGGGTTGACGAACAGCTTGACGCGCACCGAGCGCTTGCCCGGGTAGTTGCTGTCGGCGACGACGGCGCCCACCTGGTGCCCGTCGCCGATGCCGATCGTCACAGCCCGAAATCCCTTCGGGGACGTCAGCACCGTGGACGCGCGCTCGCCGCGGGCGACCTCGACGTGGACGCGGACGATGCGGTGGTTCGCGGGCAGCCGGTCGTCGGCGGGCTCCTTGAAGCCGCCGAAGTCGATCGGGATCTTCGCGCCCGGGGTGAGCACGTCGGGCGCCCCAATCGTCGCCGCGGCGGCGGCGCCGGTCACGCCGGCGGCAGCGGCAGCGGCAGCGGCGGCGGCGGCGGCGGCGGCGGTCAGGCCGACGAGCGCGGCGTGCCTGCGGATGCGGAAGGTGAGGGTCATGGGGAACTCCTGTGGCGGGGGTTGTGCAGGAGTCCATCGTGGCTTGGCAGGGTGCGATGTGGGGCTCACCTGGGTGTTGACCGTTCACACTCCCGACGTTTCATCCCGTCGGGCACATCGCCATGTCGGCGCCGCGGACCTCGGCGCGGGAGGCTCAGGTCGCGGCGGCCTGGTGGCGCGCGTAAGCGTCGAGCCTGGCCAGCTCGTCGGCGTACATCCTGCGCATCACCCGCGGCGCGAACATCCGCTCGAATAACCCGCCGATGCCGCCGGCGCCCTGCCACCGCGTCTGGATGCGAACCGTGCACGTCTCGCCCGCCGGCGTCACGGTGAACGTCGTCACCAGCGACGAGCCCTGATCGGTCTCGGTGATGACGCGGCCGGGCTGCGGCTCGTCGACGCGCATGACGTACTCGCGGGTGCGGCCGCCGGCCTGGACCTTGAAGCGATGCAGCGTGCCCGCGCCGACGCCGCCCTCGAGCACCTCGAAGTCCGAGAAGGCATCCGGAAGGAAGCGCGGGTGGTGTGCGTCGTCGGAGATCAGCCGGTAGGTGACATCGGCCGGAGCGCCGACGGCGCCGTCCTGCTCGACGGTGATCGTAGCCATGGCGCGAAATTTAGTGCATCGTTCCGTAAGAGATGCAGGGCGGCACGACGTTTCACTTCGTCACCGAGGGCATCGAGTCGGCGCTGGAGCAGGCGCGCGCGGCGGCCGGCGACACGAAGGTCATGATCGCCGGCGGCGCCAGCGCCATACGGCAGTTCCTCGCGGCCGGACTGCTCGACGAGCTGCACCTGCACATCGTCCCGATCGTCCTCGGCGCCGGCGAGCGGCTGCTCGAAGACGTCGGCGATCCGATCCTCGAGCCGGTCGAGATCGTCGCCTCGCCCGCCGTGACGCACGTGCGCTACCGCGTGGCGGGCGCGCGCTGAACCTGCGCCGCGGCGCGGCTCAGCCGGCGGAGGTGACGAGCTCGGCGTCGAGCGCGTCGAGCACCGGCTCCAGCGGGGTGAAGCACATCGCCTGCAGCAGGCCGAAGACGAGCGTCGTGATGCCGACGGCCCGGACCGTGCCGTCGGCAGCCGGCTCGGTGTAGACCGGCCCGCCGCTGTCGCCCTCGCGTGCCGTAATCGTCGTGCAGGGCAACCGCGTGCCGGGATAGGAGCGCACGATCTCGCCGCACTGGTCGGGCCCGCTCGTGCGGCCCGAGTAGCAGACGCGCCGCCCGAGCAGCGGCCGCGCGCTGCCGCGGATGAACCACGGCGGGTGCAGCACCCCGCGGTCGACGACGGCCGCCGCCGGCCGGCCGGCGCCCGACGGGACCGGCAACACCAGCGCGTCCAGCGGTCGCGCGCGGCGCAGGAGGTTGCGCCGCACGCCGCCCAGGATGATCCCCGGCTGCGGCGGCCGGCGCAGGGCGGCGTTGCGACGACGCGTCGCCTTCTTCTTCGTCACGCCGGCGCAGTGGCCCGCGGTGAGGCCGCCCTGCCGCGTCCCGAGCCGGATGAGGAAGCCCGACGTGCAGAGCGCAGCGCCCTTCGGCGCCGGCGCGCCGGGCACGAGCTGCGGGCGCGCGAAGATGAGCTCGCGGCCGGCCATCCAGCCGTCGACGTCGGGCGCGGCGCCCGGGCGGCGGATGAGCAGCGTGGCGAGGCCGCGGGTGGCGACGATGTCATACGAGCTCTGAAAGCCCGTGGCGGCGATCCGCAGCGGCGTCCAGCCCGCCGCGAGCAGCGCCGGCTCGACGTTGGCGCCGGGTACCGCGGTGAGGACGTTCGCGACCGCGCGCGCCTCGTCGCAGGTGGCGCCGCTGACTTCCACCAGGATCGCGTCGCCGAGCTTCTCGCACTGGTCGTACTGACCGGGCGCGGCGCGCGCCGCGGTGGCGGCGACGAGCAGCACGGCGAGCGCGAGCAGGATGGTCCTCAGGGTGTGACGCACGGCTGGCGATGGTGTCAGACGCCGCACCCGGCGGGCGCCAGACGGCGTGCGTCACCGGCGAACCTGGCGCGCAGGTGGCGTCCGGACGGTCAGGCCAGCCCGTCCGCGCGGTAGCGCTCGAGGCCACGGTCGACGAGCTGCGACAGCTCGTCCAGCAGCTCGGGGCTCGCGTCGTGCGGTGTGAAGTTGAAGCACGCCTTGCCCTGCAACCGCGCGCGCAGCTCGTCGCTGAGGCCGCCGAGCAGGTCGGGGTGGCTGTAGACCGCCATGACGTGGACGCTCACGTAGCTCTTGCGGGTCTGCACGGCGCCGAACCACATGCGCGTGCCGCTGGGGCCGCTGCGGGTCGTCTCGACCTGGAAGTCGCCGGGCTCGTCGCGGACGACGGCCAGCGAGGCGCCGTGACGCGCCAGCAGGGGCCGCAGCTCGGCGAACAGCTCGTCGAAGTCCTCCACGGCGGTCGATCATAGGGCGGCACGCGCGCCCGGGCGGTCCGCGCGGCGCCGCAGGTGTGGCCGCGCGCGGCACCGTCTGGTGAACTAGGTCACGTGGCGCATGGACGCTCGCTTCAGACCGTCGACCGGCTGCGAGCCGAGGTGGCGCACGCGGGCCGGCAGCTTGCCGCGGCCGGCCTCGTGCCGGGGCTCGCCGGCAACGTCAGCGCGCGCGCCGGCGACCTCGTCGCGGTGACCCCGACCGGCGGCCGGCTCGCGACGCTCGACGCCGGCGAGATCGCGCTCGTCGACCTCGACGGCGCGCTCGTCGACGGGCCGCTGGCGCCAACGTCGGAGCTGCCCTTCCACCTCGCCATCTACCGGCACTTCGACGCGGGCGCGGTGGTGCACACCCATCCGCCGATGGCGACCGCTGTCGCCTGCGTCGTCGACGAGCTGCCGTGCATCCACTACGCGCTGCTGGCGCTCGGCGGCAACGTGCGCGTCGCGCGCTACGCGACGTTCGGCACCGACGACCTCGCCGCGCGCGTGGTCGAGGCGCTTCAGGGACGCACCGCCGCCCTGATGGCAAGCCACGGCGCCGTCACGTACGGAGCCGACCTGCAGTCCGCGATCGATGCGACCGAGCTGCTGGAGTGGGCCTGCTCGGTGTACGTGCACGCGAGCATGTGCGGCACCCCGCGCGTGCTGGCCGAGGACGAGCGCCACGCGGTCGTCGCGGCGCTGGCTGCGCACGAATACGGGCGCACGCGGCGCCCCCACCGCGACTGATCGACGCGGCCTCCTAGTCTGGGGCGCCAGAGATTGGCCGCCCGCTCGCCGGGTACTCCGGCTTCGCGGAGGTCTGACGGCTGTCGAGGGCCGGCCACGCAGCAGCGGGGCCGGCGCTCTCGCCGACATGTCATCCGCGCCACGTAGGGCGGTCGATCGCGAGCGGGCGGTTGCCCGGGACGGCGGCGGGGAACACGCCTGACATGCCGTCAATCGCCAAAGGGCCGCCGCGCTCGCCGCTGGACGGCTACGCGCCCCCCGGAACGGAGCGCCCGCTCGCCAGCTACACGTTGCTGAGCGGCGTCTTCTCCGCGAGCTTCGTGGGTGCGCTGCTGGCCGCCCACCGCGCCGGCTACAAGCTGCCGCGGGACTACAGCACGAAGGACATCGTGCTGACCGGCCTTGCCACGCACAAGCTCAGCCGCCTGATCGCCCGCGACAAGGTCACCGGCTTCGCCCGCGCGCCGTTCACGCGCTTTCAGGCCGCGACCGGCCACGCGGAGGTCGACGAGGAGCCGCGTGGCAGCGGGCTGCGGCTCGCGGTCGGCGAGCTGCTCGTCTGCCCGTATTGCCTGGCGCAGTGGATCACGGGCGCATTCACCGTCGGCCACGTCGTGGCGCCCCGCGCCACGCGGCTGCTCACCGCGATGTGGAGCGCGCACGCGATCGCGGATGCCGCCCAGCTGGCCTACAGCGCCGCCGAGCAGCGTTCCTGAGCCGCTACGCTTGGGTACGACTCGGCGGGACTCTCGCACCAATCGCGGCAGGAGTCTCCGATGCACCGCTTCGAAGACGTTCGGGATTCCCGTGAAGGTTGCCCGCGGCTTCGTGTCACCTCAATGACTCGGAGACTGCGTGTCCAACCGTTACGAGCTGCAACACCTCCCCCGGGCGAGGCATGATCGCCGGCTGCTGGAGCGGATGGTGGACGGCGATCCGCACGCCCGCGAGGCGCTCACCGAGCGCTTCCTGCCGCTGGCGCACAAGCTCGCGCGCCGCTATTCCGGCGGTCGTGACAGCTACGACGACGTCTTTCAGGTCGCCTGCATTGGGCTGCTCAAGGCGATCGACGGCTTCGACGTACGGCGCGACGTCGCCTTCTCCTCGTACGCCGTCCCGACGATCGTCGGCGAGCTCAAGCGCTACTTCCGCGACCGCACGTGGGCCGTGCGCCCGCCGCGCGACCTGCTCGAACGCGCGCTGCGCATCGAGCGCGCCAGGGAGCAGCTCAGCGAGCGGCGCCATCAGGCACCGACCGTCAGCCAGCTCGCGGAGCTGCTGGACCTGACCTGCGAGCAGGTGCTGGAGGGGCTCGAGGCGGCCCGCGCCCAGCACGGCGCCTCGCTCGACGCGCCGATGGACCACGGCGACGAGGCGCGGGCGCTCGGCGATAGCTTCGGCGACTTCGACGCCGGCTTTGACCGCGCCGAGGAGCGTGTGCTCGCCGGGCAGCTCAGCCGCGGCCTCTGCGCGCGCGACCGCGAGATCCTGCGGCTGCGCTTCGACCAGGACCTGACCCAGGCCGAGATCGGCGCCGCGCTCGGCGTCAGCCAGATGCAGGTGTCGCGACTGATCCGCAGCGCGCTGGAGCGGCTGCGCGCGGTGGCTGCGCATGACGAGAAGATGGCGCTGGTCTGACGTTTGGCGCCGGTGCACCCGCGGTACCCGGAGCGGACATGGACAGCCCGAGCCCACCGCCGCAGGAATCCTCCGCCGCCGAGTTGCTCAAGCAGGTCTCCGAGCAGACCCAGCGCCTCATCCGCCAGGAGCTCGCGCTCGCGCGCCTGGAGCTCACCGACAAGGCCAAGCACGCGGGCATCGGCGCGGGCATGCTCGTGGCCGCCGGGCTCGTCGCGTTCTTCGCTGCGGCGATCCTCGTCGCGACGCTCGTGCTCGCGCTCGCCACGGCGCTGGACGCCTGGCTGGCCGCGCTGATCGTCGCCGTCGCGCTGCTGGCGCTGGCCGGGCTGCTGGCCGTCATGGGCAAGGGCCAGCTTCAACGCGCCACCCCGCCCGCGCCCGAGCAGACGATCGAGAGCGTCAAGGCGGACGTCGAAGAGGTCCGCTCCCACGCGCACACGTAACGCGCGCCGTCGGCGCTACTCCAGCGCGTAGGCGACCCAGCGCACGACCGGCGCCGCGAGCGGCTCGCCGTGGTGCACGATCTCGGCGAGCAGCAGGCCGGCGAGCACGTCGGTGACGTAGTGCTCGCCGAGGTAGACGACCGCGAACGCAGCGCCGGCGACGTAGGTCCAGCCGATCGCCCCCAGCGCGGGATGGACCTCCATCAGGCCGCGCGCCGTGATCGCGGCGGACGAGATGTGGTCGGAGGGCATCGAGCCCCACGGGTTGCCGGGCACCTCCTCGTCCTCGCTGGGTGGCGGCAGGTCGAGCACCTTGCAGACGACACGGCGCACGACGCGGTGCACGTCACCGTCCATCCGGCCCGCCTGCTCGGACGCCCACCAGGGCGGCGCGGTCGGCACGAACCAGTAGAACGGGGTCGTGAGGTGATACGAGGCGGCGAGCCGTCCCGCGGCGCGCGGCAGGAACTTGGGATGGTGCACGAGCACGTAGGCGAGCAGCACGTGCGGCACGAACCACGAGCCGTAGATGATGCTGATGGCGACGTCCAGCGGCGAGACGTTGTCCTCGCCACGGAGCCTGCGCTGCAGGCGCTGGCCGGGCGGCATGCCGGCGCCGAGCGCGCTGTCGATGCGGATCGGATAGTCGATGTGCAGCCGCCGCCGGTGGGTGCGCTCGTCGTCGGCGGGCAGCTCCCAGCTCTCCTTGAAGAGCCACATGTACGTCATCCCGGCTCCGACGTAGCGCCTGCGGCTGCGCGGAGGCAACGCGGCGGCGACCGCCAGCGGCGCGCCGCTGGCGATCGTGAGCGACAGCCACGGCGGCATCCCGAGGCGGTTGCGCAGCACCGTCAGCAGGATCGACACCGGGGCGTAGCCGACCGCGACGAGGTGCACGTGGCGCTGCAGGCGGCGGCGGCGCGCCACGCGGCGGCGGTGCATCCAGACATCGTCGAGCCAGCGCACGAGCACCGGACGCCGGTCGGGCCCCCGGCGGCGATGGTGGGCGGAGCGGCGGGTGGAACTCATGTGCGCTGAGTGCCCCGTTCGCCGCCTCGTGCAAACTAGATGGTTGATTCGCGGCCGGTGCCGGTCGTGGAGTCAACCAAACTAGGTCAGGACACAGGGCCGCTGGCCATCGTCACGCGGCCGAGGACGAGCAACGAGTTGGGGGATGGGTCGTATGGCAACTGGCACGAAGGCTGCCGCACGCAACAAGCCCGGCGCCGGCGCCGCAGCGGCACAGGATGCCGAGCCGCGCGAGGACCCCGCTCTCGAGGAGATCCTGCGGGTCCTGACGGCCGCGCGCGACGGGGATTTCTCCGTGCGCCTGCGCGCTCGCCGGCGCGACGTCGTCGGCGACATCCAGCAGCGCACGAACGAACTGATCGCCACCAATGCGCGAATGGCCAAGGAGCTCGGCCGGGTCGCCCGGATCATCGGGCGCGAGGGGCGCCTGACCGAGCGCGTCTCGCTGGGCACCGTCGACGGCCAGTGGAACCAGACCGTGGAGTCCGTCAACGCGATGATCGACGACCTCGTGCGGCCGACGACCGAGATCTCGCGCGTGATCGCGGCCGTCGCCAAGGGCGACCTGTCGCAGAACATGGCGCTGACGATCGAGGGCCAGCCGGTCAAGGGCGAGTTTGCGGCGATCGGCAACACGGTCAACGAGATGGTCGACCAGCTCGGCTCGTTCGCGGACGAGGTCACGCGCGTCGCGCGCGAGGTCGGCACGGACGGAAAGCTCGGCGGCCAAGCGCAGGTCAAGGGCGTCAGCGGCACCTGGCGCGACCTCACCGAGAACGTCAACTCGATGGCGTCCAACCTGACCGACCAGGTGCGCCAGATCGCGGCCGTGACGACCGCCGTCGCGATGGGCGACCTGAGCCAGAAGATCACCGTCCCCGCGCGTGGGGAGATCGACGAGCTCAAGGGCACGATCAACACGATGGTCGACCAGCTCTCGTCGTTCGCCGCCGAGGTCACGCGCGTGGCGCGCGAGGTCGGCACGGAGGGTCAGCTCGGCGGCCAGGCCGAGGTCAAGGGCGTCAGCGGCACGTGGCGCGACCTGACCGAGAGCGTGAACTTCATGGCCGGCAACCTGACCGACCAGGTGCGCCAGATCGCGCAGGTCACGACCGCCGTCGCCAACGGCGACCTGACCAGGAACGTGACGGTTGAGGCCAAGGGCGAGGTCGCGACGCTGGCCGACACGATCAACTCGATGACCGACACGCTGCGCGTCTTCGCCGAGCAGGTCACCGGAGTCGCGCGCGAGGTCGGCACCGACGGCGTGCTCGGCGGCCAGGCCGAGGTCTCCGGCGTGGCCGGCACGTGGAAGGACCTGACGGACTCCGTGAACGTCATGGCGTCCAACCTCACCGACCAGGTGCGCCAGATCGCCGTCGTGACGACGGCGGTCGCCAACGGCGACCTGTCGCAGAAGGTGACCGTCGAGGCCAAGGGCGAGGTCGCGACGCTGGCCGAGACGATCAACTCGATGACCGACCGGCTGCGCGTCTTCGCCGAGCAGGTGACCGGCGTCGCGCGCGAGGTCGGCACGGAGGGTCAGCTCGGCGGCCAGGCGGAGGTCGAGGGCGTGTCGGGCACGTGGCGCGACCTGACCGACAACGTCAACCTCATGGCCAACAACCTCACCGGCCAGGTGCGCAACATCGCCCAGGTCACGACCGCCGT